>OIYP01000161.1_pt1 | contig 47765 bp, 32 predicted proteins | sample 1588261 | NCBI WGS metagenome assembly OIYP01 (sample SAMN03283293) | human gut metagenome | biome: human-associated habitat; material: feces | host: Homo sapiens | place: Peru | collected 2012 | reverse complement strand
TGGTCAGCTTGCGCACGGAAGAGAGATAGCCGGAGCATTTGTTAAGCGCCAGCACCGCCGCGTTGTAGCCCAGCGCGTAGGTGTAGTTGGCGTCAAAGGTGGACGGCACGCCGCAGCGGCCTTCGTAGCCGAAGAAGTGGGTGATGGCGGAGAACTTGCCGTCATACTTGCCTTCTTTTTTCATTTCGGCCAGTTTCGTGCGCAGCATTTCCACCAGCAGTTTTTCGGTTTCAATCAGCGACACCTGTACGTTGCCGTGCGGATCGCGGTCCAGCATCAGCTGGCTGGCGATGCCGGCCGGCAGGGACTGCATCAGGCCGGCCAGTTTGGCGGGCAGTTTGGAGATGATAAACGCTTTCTTTTCCGTGATGGAGGACATCTTGGCCAGTTCGGCTTCGTGGTCGGCCAGCGAGTCGTTAAGCGCGCTGATGAGTTCTTTCATTTCCGGGATAAATTCAATTAATCCTTCCGGCACTAATACCACACCGTAGTTTTTGCCCGCTTTGGCGCGTTTGGCAATGAGTTTAGCCAAATCGTCCACAACTTGGCCGAGCGTCATTTTTTTAGCCAATACTTCTTCGCCGATAAGAACTGCGTTGGGATGCGTTTTAAAGGCTACTTCCAACGTAATGTGGGAGGCGCTTCTGCCCATCAGGCGGACAAAGTGCCAATATTTGCGTGCGGAATTGACGTCGCGTTCAATATTGCCCACGAGTTCCGCATAAATTTTGGTAGCGGTATCAAAACCGAAAGAGGTTTCAATTTGTTTGTTTTTGAGGTCGCCGTCAATCGTCTTGGGCACACCGATAACGGAAATATCCACACCCTGTTGTTTTAAATATTCGGCAATTACGCAGGCGTTGGTATTGGAGTCGTCGCCCCCCACCACTACGAGTGCGTCCATTTTGTTTGCCAACAGATTGTCTTTGGCGGCTTTTAATTGTTCGTCCGTTTCAATTTTGGTGCGGCCGGATTGGATAAGGTCAAAACCGCCGGTATTGCGGTAGTCTTTCATCAAGGCCGGGGTAATTTCAATAAATTTGTTTTCTACGATGCCGCTGGGGCCGCCCAAGAAACCAAAAAGTTTATTTTTGGAGTTGGCTTTTTTAAGACCGTCCAGCAAACCGCCGATGACGTTGTGTCCGCCCGGGGCTTGACCGCCGGAAAGAACCACGCCCACGCGCACGGCCTTTTTGCAGGCGGCGGTATTGGTGCCTTTTACAAAAGTAATTTCAGGCAAGCCGTAGGTGTTGGGGAAAATCCGTTTTACGGCGGCTTGGTCGGCTACGCTTTTGGTCGCTTTACCCAATTTGGGTTTTACGGCCGCGGGGCCTTTTTTGAGGATGTTGGGAAGCACAGGCTGGTATTTGCAGCGGTGCTTTTGAAGATGAGAACAAACGCTTTTAGCGGTATGTTTAGTAGGCATTACTCTTCTCCTGTTAAGATAAAATCTTTACCTTTATTATACAAAATTCCCCCGGGGTGTATTGGGAAAAATAAAATAGTATAAAATAATTAATAATATTTTGGGTCTTTTGGCCCTTGCGAAAAAAACTGTTTTGTTGGACAATATAAAAAGGATGTCTAATTTTTATCTTCTTAATTAAGGGAATTTTCTATTTATGAATAATTTATCTGCTTTGGCTGATTTGTTAAAACGCTTTACCTGTTTGTTTGTTGCCTTTTGTTTTTTTATCCATATTGCTTCCCCGGCAATGGCGCAAGTATCAAAGCCCCGCTTTAAGTTAAATGAAAAGCAAAAAGAAGCATTAGATAAATCCCTAAACCAAAGAACTTTTGAAGCCGTTTCCACCCGAGAAAGCACCTCTTTACCCCGCATTGAACAAGAAAAACGCCTGCAACAGCAAGTCTATAAAATTGACCAAGGCCGCCTAAGTGATAAAGACAAAGCCCGTTTAATCCAGATAGACGGTTTATTAAATCCGAATAGTACCTTTTCCTCCAAAACTGCCAAAGATGCTTTTGCCACCTTTAAAACGGAACTGACCAAAGATACTGCCGCACAGAAGAAAGCCCAACTTGCCCAAGTAAACGAGCGCGCCGCCCAAGCCAAGGCGGATTTAAAGGCCCAAGCCAACCAAATGATTGACTCCGGCAAATACGATACGGCCCAAGTGGAAGAGTGGCGCAAAGGAAATGAAGCCCTCATTAATAAGTGGCAGCAGGATTCCGTTGCCCAATTAAACGCTTGGAGCAAAAAACGCAATGCACAGGCCGAGAAGATTTTTAACCAGGCGCAGGCGGACTCTTTGGCTCAGTTGGAAAAGCAAATTTTCCAAGCCGTTAAAGATTTGTTTGTTTTAAAGGATAAAGCACCCTTTGCCAAACGTAAGTTAATGACCTTGTCCCTGCGTGTGTTGCCTTTGCGCACCCGCGACGGAAAATCCTTTTTTACCCCCCAACAAAAGCAAACCTTGCACTCCTTATATACGAATGCCTTAAAATCAGCCAAGTGTGATAAAGACTGTTCCTTCCCGCTGACGGCGGTAGTGGGGCTTGGTATGGTGGGGTCGTCTGTGCACGATGCCCAATTAGTGGAAAACTTTATGGAGAAGCAGCGCGCGGGCGCATACTCTGTACCGGTGCTTCTGGCGGGTGCAAGCGCTCTCTTGGCAATGAAGCAATACGGCGTTTTGCGCGGGTTTATTCATTCCGCCACCGAGAAAGAGCGGGATATTTCCCATTTAGATTTGTTCAGTGTAACGACTGCCGTAGATGTGCTTAAAAATATTAACGGGCAGTATTTGGGCGAGGTTTCCAAATATGCCGTTTATCCGTTGACAAAGGACGTATCCAACACCGCCGCTTTTGGTAACGCGTGGGAAGATTTGGCCTTATTGTTGGCAACGGAGGGCAGTAAAGAAAGTTTGGCAATTCTTAAAGAATTTGGGGTGGACCGCTGCGTTGTATATGTTTCCAAAACCGTAACGCTTAAAAATGAATATAAAATGGCCTGCACGGGTATTGTGCCGTTCCTGGCGGGTGCTTTGCATAGTGGTAAAAGCGGCGCGGAAAATTATACCCCGCAAGGCAATTATTTACAGCCTGGTGCGTATTTAGATTCCTTTGGACGCAGTGTACAGATTACCCCCCAACAGGCTTCTCAAAACCGTAAAGGTTGGGAATCCCGCCGCGCCCTTTTTAACCAATATCTTGCAATTACAGGTCTTTCCGCCTCTGCCGCCGTGGCACGGCATTTGTTTAAGCAAAGTATGGGCGATTTGAGCGCGGAAAGTGAACTGCTTTTAGACCAAAAATTATATAAAGTGTATGCTTCTTCCGCCAAGAAGCGCGCTCCCAGACCGGGCTATGCTATTTCCGCTTACAGCCGCGGAAGTGCCGCTTATAATGCCAAGCGTGTCCGTCAGGACCGCACCAACTGGTGGTTGAAGGCTGCGCAATATGCCGATATTGCCATTTTGGTATGGTGTTTGGTGGATATTTCCAAACTTGCCTTAAAGGGAGCCAACTTGGGCCGTGCTATGTACAAGGCGATGAATATGGCCCGCTCGGGTGCGACCGTAACCCAACGCGCGATGATGCTCCGCCGCTTTAATGTGGTAAAACCGTTGCGCACGATGCGCAATATCCCGGTGCGCTTGCGCAAGGGGTTGGAGCCGGTTGTGCTCGCGCAGTTGCCGCAATTTGCCACCGTGCCCACCACAGCGGAACTGTTAAAAGTGCCGGGCGGATTTGTGCCGGCGGCCTCTAAATTAGTGGCTTCCAATTTAAAATTTTCTGCCGAAGTTGGTGTGTTGTCCGTCGGAAAGCCGGCGGCGGTACACCCCACGGTGTTAAACGAGGGCGAAGTGGCCAGCCTTAACGCCTCGTTAGCCGCAGCCACCCAGCGTGCCAATACCGCGTTTGCCAACCGCGGCACATTAGCCAAATTAACCACGGTAAGCGCGGACGGTGCCTACCGCCAAATGTTAGCCAAAGAAATTTCCCAGTTGGGCGCTTTGCCGGGCTATAAGCCGGGCGAAACGGCCTCTTTGGCGGCGGAAGTAAAGAATTTAAAAACGGTAAAAGTACCCGAAAATATAGCCTCTTTTGAACGTCGTCCGCTTCTTTCCAATGGACAGCCGGACGGAGTGGCCCTTAACAGTTTATTATCCGCAACTTTGGGTGGTGCGCCTACTGCCCAACAAACGGCCTATGTTACAAACTTGCTTACCCAAACGATTCAAAAAACAAACGCGCAATATGCCGCCAAGAGTTGGTTCAAACGGAAGTTCTCGCGCGGTTCCTATAAAAAGGCCTTTATGAGCAATTTGGCCCAAACTATGGATGCGGATAAACTCTTTTTAACCGAAGAAACCTATGGCAAAATCGGCCAGGCCCTTATGCACGCGCTTAATGGGGATGCTTCTGTTAAGGCTCCCACCTCTTTGGCAGGCATTGTGGCGGAAAAAGCCGCTCCGGCCAAAAAACAAAAGGTAGCCTCCTTGGGTACAAGTGTGCTGGTGGAGGACGGAGCCGCTCCGGCGGAGTTGCCGCTTAATGTATATGTGGCGTCCGGCTTTGGCGGTGCGAAGAAGGCAGGTTATCAGCGTGCGATATTTACGCAAGGCAAGTCGGGGGTGAAGTTTGGTTTTGGTACCGATTTATCAAGCGTAACTACTCCCGGTAACTTTAAATTGACATTGGCGGATTCCCAAATTTCCGCTTTTGCGGCGGCCGCAGAACGCGCCAATTTAACTTCTCCCTTTGAACTGAAACTGACCTCCACCGGAAAACCCGGCTTCTTTAATTCCTTAAAGAGCCCCTTTGTAAACCGTTGGAATTTGTTCCGGGCACAAAAGGCGGAAACGGGCAAATGGTCGTTTAAAAACATTTTAACACGCAGTAAAGAAGATATGTATGCGCACTCAATTCCGGTTTTCCGCCGGACGGAAGCGGGCGGACTTGTTTCTGTGCCGCTTACCTTAAAGGCTGATACCTATTTGGGCTTGAAAGATGCGCAAATGGTGTTAGGCCCGTCCGGCTCGGTAAATTTCTACCGTGGCGGTCAGTTGCTGACGGGGCTTTCCCCTTTCTCTTATGGGGTGCGCAAAACGCAGTTAAAGCCGTTTATGGACATTGTTCGCCAAGCCCCTGCGGGTATGCGCTTTGACCTGACCGTCAAGGGTACACCCAGCAAACTTGTGCCACTCTATATTGCCACCGGGCTTAGTTTGAGTTCCGCTTCGTCCAGTTTAATTGCCCCTCTTGAAAATATTTACGGAGACCGTATTACAGAGACGGATAAAACAATGATTTCTCTTGCATTGCCGTATATCCCGTCTTTGCTGACGCCGGTGTTTTCTCCGCTGGTAATGAAAATCGGTGCGTTAAAAACCGTTAAAATTGCCTTGGGGACGGCCTTTGGCGGCCTCTTGTTTGCGGGGGTGTCCGGCTTTGGCGGTAAGGTAAATGAGGATAATTTGCCCCCCATTTGGCCGTTGTTTGTATCTGGCGCGGCCATTGGTTTGTCCTCCGCTTTAAACCGCTCCGGGCTTAACCTGTTAATTGACCGCATTGGCGGCGGCGGTTCCCTGCTTACCAGTATGGCGTTTAAAAATATGGGTTCTATGGTAATGTTACTGCCCCCTATTTTAGCCAATACTTTTGCCCCGGGCGCGACGGACTTTTCGCTTGCGTTCCCGGTGTTGGGCACGATTTCCGCGTTGTCCTTCGGCAGTTTGTATTTCTCGCGCATTGACCCCAATATCGGCAAGGTGGCCGGGTTTATGAAATTTAAACCCGTGGCTTTGCGCGGCGGTTTCTATCCGGCCCTGACAAATGCCTGGCAGAATACCCGTACCCTTATGCGAGACGGATGGGGCGAAACATGGGGTTCCTTGCGGATTTTAGCCAGTAAAGAACTCCTGCCGCTGACGGCTGCTGCCTTTACCTTCACGGGCTTTGAAGCCGCTACCTTTAACAAAGCGGCCAACCAGTTAATCCGTCCGTCGGTAAAAGGATTTGACTGGATTAACAATAATATTCACGAGGATAACCGCAATAACTGGGTAGCCTTGGTTACAAGCGGCACGGTAGTAGCCTTCCCGCTTTTGGTGCGCTTGCGTGCCAAATCACTCTTGGGTGCGTTAAAAGACCCGCTCCGCCCCGGTTTGGAATATCAGCGTATGCTGAAACTTTCTTACGGAATGAACATTTTGGGCGGCGCTACAATGATGACCTTCGGCTTTGACGGTTTTACAAGCCCCGGTTTCTTGGGTATTGCTTTGGTTGGTATGGGTACGGCCAACGTAACGCAATCTTTGCAGAAATTGGCCAATATGAACGTGGTTCGCGGTGGATATGTGGCCGCCCGCACAAAAGGCCTTGCCGCAGCCGAAGCCGCTGTTGTACGCGATAAGGCCGCTACTACGGCAATGACGGTGTTTTCACTCTCCCAAACGGGTTTGGCCGCCGTGCCGTTAATGGTCAGCCATTATACGGACGGACATATCAAAGCCGGAATTGAGGCCCGCGCAGATGTGCCGAGGACCTCGCTGTGGATGCCGCTTACCTCTATCGGGCTTAGTATGGGATTAGCCGCGCCTAGTATTGGCTTATTCCCCAAGCAAATTCCTACGGGTGCATTTGGGTTAACCAAGGGAGTTTTTGGTTCCTACGGCCAGGCGTTTGGGCAAACATATAATTGGTTTACCCCCCAACAGGGCACACCCTACGGAACCCCGTCCGGCTTTATGCCGATGCCGACCCAAACGGCTTCCCCGGCTCCGGAAGAAAAGAAGTAATTTTAGTGCAAGCCTTTTAAAACGCCCTCTTTTAGAGGGCGTTTTTGCGTGCGGGGGTACAGGCGATTTTTTGGAAATGCCATATTAATTTGGACAAAGAGACTCTTTTCTTTGGAAAAAATCCGTATTTACAATAAGCCGGGAAATGAATTGTTTGACAGAAGTTCGGAATATAGGTTTCCCCGTCCTGTAAGAAAACTTTGAATCTTGCGTGAAATTTTTGTAAAATAATTTATATAAAAAGATTTGCGCCCCCATAGCTCAATGGATAGAGCATCTGCCTTCTAAGCAGGGGATATAGGTTCGATTCCTATTGGGGGTAAATATAGAACCCGCGGAAGCGGGTTTTTTATTTGCCCCCAAAGCCGCATAAACTGCTTTATGCGGCGTTAGGAATCGTTTTATAACTACTGCTCACAATAAACCCCGGGCGTAAACCCAGGGAGTTTCATTAAAAAATTTCTCTATTATCTCCTTCGGAAACGATACCATCTCTCTTTCAATATAGGCCCAAAGCCCTATAAGCGGTTAGGTCTTTTGGCCCTGTTTATTTTTGTATAAGAAGACTACATTATTAAAAATGATTTAGAATTTTGTTATAAAAAATAGTGGATTTTTTGGGTATAACTTTGTATATTGAAAGGGTACCCGAATTAAACTGATGATAACAAGAGAAGGAGTACTTAAAATGAAACAAGTCATATTAGCCCTGATGTTACTGGGTTTGGCGGTCCCTGGTTCTGCCCAAGCCGGTAACGCTCCTGTCGTTGCAGCAAAACAAGTAAAAACTGTTACAAACGCGTTTAAAATCCGTGTTCCTACGGCGCCAAATGTGTCTAGCAAAGTACTTAAACAGCAATATGCTTTGGTCAGCCGTTCTTTGGCGATTGCCCAACAAGTGCATAGCCAACAGGTGGCCCAAGTGCTGACGGATGCTTCTCTCGTCGCAAAAGATCGCTTGGCTGTTTTGGAAAAATTGGATGCCGAAACGGCTGAGTTGACGGCTAGCCTGAACGAACGCGCTATGAAGGCGCAAGCCCAATGGGGAGAACGCTTGCTGCAAGAACGCAATCCGAATTTCTTTCCTAAAAAAGATTCCGACATTCCGGGTATGCTCTCCGAATCGGCCAAGCCGACGGAATATCCCGATATGTCTCCGGCTTTCTTCCGCGAGGTAATCGCCTTGGTGCCTGCATATGAAGAACTTCCCGAAGAGTTAAATATGCTTGCTGTGGCCTTGGGTAAAAAATTGGGCTTTATGGAGCAAACCATTACCCAGTTGAAAGAGGTCAAACTGGCCGCCAACAAAAAGATTGTAATGAGCGAAACCGAAATGGAAAAACGCTTTTACCGCAACCAAGTAAAAAAGGCTGACCGGGAACTGGCGAAACTTTCCAAACAGGCGGCCCAAGCCGCGGCGGATTTGGTGGATTTAATGAATCTTTATCCGACCTTGTACAAAGATGCTTTGGCTTTGGTGGCTATCAAATTGGATACCTACCCGGTTAAAACGGACTTTGTAAAATACTTGCGTGGCAAAGTGCGCTTGCCTTCTACGATTAAGAAAGAAGACGCCCCGCGCCGCAAAATTGGTTTTAACTAACCGAATAGTTTTAAAAAGCCCCGCTTACGGCGGGGCTTTTTTGTGGGCTAGGTTTTGTATTTTATAAACTTAGGTTTTTGCTATAATAAGATTATATTATAGCCTTTATGGAGAATCCTTATGCCGACGATGCAAGTAAGTGCAGAAGCAAAATCTATTAGTGAAATTTTTTCTAAATTTTTCTCTATTCCTGCGTATCAACGCGATTATGTTTGGCGAGAAGAAAATATCGAGGCTTTTTTCAATGACATTTTAGAGAGTTTTAATAGTAATGCAAATAAAGATTATTTTATGGGTAATCTTTTGTTGGCGCGTCACTCAGAGAATAGTGCGTCGTATTTTGTTATAGACGGGCAACAACGTTTAACAACCAGTTATATTTTACTTAAATTGTTTCTGGATTTCTCTAAAGAATATGGCACGGAAAACGAACAATTTTATATTAAACTCTCTTTATGTAATCCAACATCAAGAGGCTTGCAGTATAAGATAACTTTCCTATACGAACAAACGCAAAAATTAATGGATGAATTTATAAGACAAGAAACTTTGGAAGATTCCTTACTTTTTATTAGCAAAGTCCATAAAATGGGGTCTTGTTCTCAATCTGAATATAGAATGTTGGAGGCATATCGTCATTTCAGCAAATTGCTAAAAGAGCAATTTGCTAAAAATAACATATTGGATTGGTCATCTATGTACGAATATATAAGTTATTTCCAACAACATGTTATTTTTTCTGTCATTTATACCGAAAATACACAGGATGCGCTCGTATTATTTCAAAATATGAACGATAGAGGGGTTTCGTTAACAAAAACAGATTTATTAAAAAATTTGTTATTCCAACACTTAAAGGCAAATACTTTGGTTGAAAATGAGAAAAACCTTTCTCTTAAATGGCGTGAATTTGTTAAAACCATTGAGAAAAGTAAAAATATGAATATTACGCCAGACCGTTTTTTGCGCCATTATATAATGGTCAAAACAGGACGTTCCGATATTCAAAAAGGCAATGTCTTTAATGAAATTGCAGATAAAAAAGATATTTTAAATATAAGACAAAATCCAATAGAAGCCTTTGATGATATTTTGGAAAAAGCGAAGTTGTATGTGAATATTCGGGCTTATGGAAAAAGGACCTCAGCCGGTAAGGAAATTCAGGGGTTATTAAATATGCAAGCCCTAAAAGTAGAGCAACAAGTATTACTCCTTTTAGATTCAGAAAAAATGCCAGACGACGTTTTTGAGGATTTTTCTTCCAAAATAGAAAATTTATTGTTTGTCTATATGGTTTCTGGCGTATTAACAAAGCAATATGAATCATTGTTTTGTCGTTGGAGTTATGAGGATATACAATATATAGATTCCACGGAAAAATACGAGAAATTTTTAAATGAAAAATTTTTACCCGAACTATACAAAAATAAAAAAGTATTTGAAGAACGTTTTAACCAATTATCCCAACAGGGGCTGGTAAAGTACAAGCAAAAATACATTTTAGGGAAATTGGCCCAGTTTTTAGAACAAAAACGAGGCGAATTTAAATCATTACATGATGTGATGAAGAAATATAAAGAAATAGAACATATTTGGCCTCAGGAACCGAACGAAGCAGTGAAGCAAGCGTGTAATTTATCTCCTGAGGATTATGCCGCTTATATGCAAAGGTTGGGCAATCTAACATTGCTGAATAAAAAATTGAATATACAAGCCAGTAATGCAGAATTTTCTGTAAAGGTGCCTTATTATGAAAATGAGGATTTGTTGCTTACTAAATGTTTAGTTAAGAATTTGGATTGTTATGGAAAGCCATTTGCAAATTGCTTGCAGAGTTACCATATTTCCCCTTTTACTACTTGGAATGAGCATTGTATAGAGGAGCGGCAGCGCAGTTTAACCTCTATGGCTCTAACAATTTGGGGATTAAATAAAAAATAAATTTAAGTTGAATATGGGTCTATTACCCCGCTAAAAGCGGGGCTTTTTTGTGGGCTAGGTTTTCCCCTCTCTTTTTTTAACGATGCTTGTTTTTATCGGCGAGTTGCTCTGTAAAATGGTACAATAAACTAACTGTATTTTGGGAGTATTTTATGGCCAGAAATTTATCGTTTTCCTATTCTAAAATGGGTATGTATAAGGAATGCCCGCAGAAGTACAAATTCCGCTATGTCCATATGTTGCCCGAGCAACCCAAGTATTACTTTGCGTTTGGCTCTGCGTTGCACGAGGTAATGGAATACATTTACAACCCGGCAAACCCGGTTTTCCCCACTTTGGCGGAAGCATTGGTGTTTTTTGAGAACCATTGGAACAAAACAACCTATGAACAAAAAGGCTATGCGTCGCTTGAAAAGGAACTGGCCGGATATGCAGAGGGGCGGCGGATTATTGAGTCCTATTATGCCAAAAACGCGGCTACTTTTGCGCACCCGCTGTCCGTGGAAATGAAGAGTACACTGGATATTGACGGGCTGAGCCTTATCAGTATTTTGGACCGTATGGACTATTTGGGCGACGGAAAAATCAAAATTTTGGACTATAAAACGGGCAAAACTGTCCAACGTGAGCCGGACCAACTGTATATGTATCAAAAGGTTGCCGAAAACTCCCCCGCCATCCGCGCACTTGTTGAGCAAAAGGACCCGGGCGTAAAAGAAATCCGCGTGGCGCAACTGAGTTTTTACCATTTGCCCACCTTGCACGAAATGACGTTTGAACGGGCAGAGGATAAGGAAATTTTTGAATTTTGGCAGGGCGTTTTAAAGGTAGCAGACAACATCCGCGCGGGCAATTTTACCCCCACCCCCGGCGAAAACCAATGCCGCTGGTGCGATTACCGCAACATCTGCCCGGTTTTTACGGGTAAGGAATACACTGGGCCGACGGGGTTTGCAGCGCGCAAGGCGGCTTTCGCTATTGCCGAACAACCCAAAAGTGAGCAAGAAATTTTAAGCGAAAAAATTGACCGTTGCGGGGCGCTTTTGGACGAAGCGAAATCTTTGCAAAAAGAAATTATTTCGCTAATGCGCAAAAACAATTTTGAGCGCCATTTCGGCAAGCAGTACAAGGCTGAACTTTCCCGCGTGGAAAAGTTGGAGTTTACCGACAAAGAAAAAGTGGTGGAACTCTTGCGCACGCTAAAACTGTTAGCCAAGGTGCTGGTACCTACGCAAAGTACGGTGGCCGGGCTGTTAACGGACGCAGCCGTTCCGGCGGAAGCCAAAGCAAAGTTGCAGGCATTTGCCAAAAAAGAAGAGGACATACAAATTAATTTAACCAAGGCGGAGTAGTTATGATACGGAAAACCGATTTTCGCTTAAAACTGTCTTTTTTAGCCGTGTTGGCGGCAGGGGTGCTGTTTACGGTGGCGCGCTTGGCCTTGTTGGTGCTCAACTGGGATTTTTTTAGCGTTTTGTCCGGGGCGGAAATTTTTTCCGCCTTTTTAAACGGCCTTCGCTTTGATTTCTCCGTGATAGCCCTGTTTATGGGGCCGGTACTGTTTTTGTTAAATTTACCTGTGCGCGGGCGCGGTTGGGTGAAATTTTGGACGGTCGTACTATTTGCTGAACTTATTTTTGCGACGGGCTTTTTGATTGGCGATTTAATTTATTTTCCCAAAGTAAACCGCCATATTGCCGAGGAAATTGTGCAGGTGGCTAACGATTGGGGCTATGTGTTAAAGTATATGCTTACACAGGTTTGGCTGCCGCTTATTATCCTTTTGGGCGGCTTTGCGTGGGCGGTGCGCGCGTTTTGCTGTTATACGGATAAACACTTTCAGGCCAACCGCTATGGTAAAATCCGCACGGGAGAAATCCTTTTTTTGATTGTTTTATTCACTTTTTTAGGTATCCGCGGACATATCGGGCGCGGCAAATCTATTGGCGTGGCGGACGTATATAATTACGCATCTTCCCCCGCCGGAGCGGCACTTACGCTAAACGGCGCATTTACGGCTTATCAGGTGGGCAGAAAGGGTGCAATGGAAATTTCCAACACGTTCCCGGCGGAAAAAGCACTGGAACTAACGCAAAAACGCTTTGTAGCCGCAGACGAAACGGTGCCGGACGAAAATTATCCGCTTATGCGCCAAGCCCAGCCGGAAAAAAATCCCCTAGCCAAAGGTTACAACGTAATGATTGTTCTTTTGGAAGGCTGGCACCCGTATTATGTGGACGGTTTATCCGGACAAGACTTTGGCGCAACCCCGGTATTTGACGATATTTTAAAGAACGGCGTGAATTTTACCAATGCCTATGCGGCGGGGCTGCGCAGTATTTTTGGCTTTGCGGCAGTTTTTGCGGGTGTGCCTCTGGTACCGGGGCTGCCTATGTTTGGCTATGGCCTTGAACTGACGGCCTTTTCCCCTATGCCTAAGCACTTTGCCCGGGCGGGTTATTACACTTTTTTTGCGCAGACCTCGCACCGCGATTCTTACCGCCTGTGTGCATTGGCTTCCTACTTGGGAGTAAAAGACAGTTACGGGTGGGAGGATATTCCCGAACGGTTAAAATACAAGGACCGCGCCCCCTTTGGCTATGATTATGATGCCTTAATGTTTGCGGCTGATAAAATTAAAAACCGCCAAGAAAAAAATTTTATGGGTATGGTGTTTACGGGTATTACGCACGAGCCGTTTGCCTCCACCTTGCCGCAGTTTGACAAATATCCGTACGATTCCTGGGAGCACGGCTTTTTAAATACGCTGTCGTTTGCCGATTGGTCTATTGGCGAGTTTTTAAAGCGCGCCAAAGAAGACGGTTGGTTTGATAATACCATTTTTGTATTCGTGGCGGACCATACCTCCGGTGGTCCGGCGGACGATTCGTTAAAAAATCATTTCCGTATTCCGCTGGTTATTTATGCGCCGAAACTTTTTAAGGGGCAGGAAGCCAATCAAATCGTTTCGCAATTAGATTTAATTCCCACGCTCTACCATTTGACGGGCCTTACGCCCGCTTATACGGCCTTTGGGCGGGATATGTTTGATACTTCTTTTAAACGCGTGGCGCTGGTATCGGAGGGTGTAAATCTCGGGCTTATTACGCAAGACGGAGAAATGCGCCATAGCGGCGGGAAAATTTTATCCGCTACTCCCGGTATGGATACCGAAAAAGCAGAGGAAACGCTCTTGTCCTTGGACAAGGCAGCCTATACGCTTTTGAAAGAAAACCGTTGGTATAAGCCGCAAGAAACAGGGGTCGGAAAATGAGCGGGAAACTTTTTGTTGCGCTGGATTTGGGCACATCTTCTTGCCGGGCTTTGGCCTTTAACCAAAGAGGAGAAATTATTGCGCGCAAAAGCCTGATTCTTGCGCCAAAACGCCCCCAAAACGGTCTTTCTTTTTATGACGGGAACGAACTTCTGCGCGCACAAAAAAATGTTTTAAATTCTCTTTTAACGCAAGTCGGCGCGCAAAATGTCCGCAGTATATCCGTATCCTGCCAACGCTCTACTGTTGTGTTGTGGCATAGGCAAACGGGCGAGCCGTTGGCCCCGGTGCTTACTTGGGAGGACGGCCGCGCGGCGGCGGAAGCGGAAAACGCACCCGTCAGTCAGGCGGAAGTTCACGCGATAACGGGTTTATATAAAACGCCGTATTTTTCCGCACCTAAAATTGCTTGGTGTCTTAAAAATTGCCCGCCGGTAAAACAAGCGGCGGGCGAAAAAAATTTGCTTATCGGGCCAGTGGCCTCTTACTTTATTTGGCATTTAACGGGCGGTAAAACCTTTGCCGCAGACCCCACACTTGCCCAACGTATGTTGTTATGGGATATCCGCACGCAAACTTGGAGCGCGGACTTGTGCAAGGCTTTTGGAATTGAGCCTGAAACTTTGCCGGAAATCCGCCCGAGTGCGGCAGATTACGGAATGTATGAATTTGAACAGGTAAAAATTCCTCTTTGCGTGTGTGTCGGCGACCAACAGGCCGCCGCTTGGAACCGTTTAAAGGACGGGCAAACGCTTATCAATTATGGTACGGGCGCGTTCTTGCTGCATAATTCGGGATGCAAAAATATTTGCCTGCCGGGGTTATTAACTTCCCTTTCTGCTTCTTGCAAAACCCCAAAAAGCGATTATTTGTTGGAAGCCCCCGTCAATGCGGCGGGAAGCGCGTTCCAATGGTTGGGCGCGCAGGGGATTTCTTTTGATGCTAAAAAAATAGACAGTTTGTGCGCTCTTTCGCAAAATCCTGTATGGTTTTTGCCGGCCTTGGGCGGCTTGGGTGCGCCGTATTGGGATTTTTCTTTGTCGCCTGTGGTGGCGGGGTTATCCCCCCTTACGCAAAAGGCCGATTGGGTGGCCGGAACGGTGCGCGGTATAGCCTTTTTACTGGCGGATATTGTAGCCTACTTGCGGGCCAATAAGGTGCCTGTTAGCGGGCCGGTGGCGGTATCGGGCGGACTTACTCATTTAAATTATTTAATGCAGTTTCAGTCCGGTTTATTGCAGTTGCCGTTGGTGTTGCGTGGCGAAAGCGAAAGCACAGCCTGGGGTGCGGCGCATTTGGCGGCTGATTATTTACAAGAGTCCTTACAAGTAAACACAAACGGGGAAAGTTGTTCCTTTTTGCCGAACCTGTCTGTGGAAGATGCAAAAAACTTGCACCAAAAGTGGCAGGCCTTTTTAACTTGGTGCAAAGCGCAACCCAAATAATAGCCTTTACCTGCCGATTTTCCCCCCGCTTTTTAGCGGGGTTTTTTAGACACAAAAAAACTCCCTAGGCATAAGCCTAGGGAGTTTCACATATCTAAAACTTTTTTACAGCACATCCGCCATATTTACTTCTTGCGGTTTGACCGTGGCGGCCTCCACCGTTGCCTTGGCAGCAGCCTTGGTTTTGGCGGCGGAATTTTTTACAGCCGTTTTTCTGGCGGCCGCTTTTCTGCGGCCTTGCGTAGCGCGGCGTTTGGCCGTATTTCTGTTGGCGGTTGTTTTTGCCTTGGCCTGATTAACTGTTGCGCGTGCCTTGGCAGCATCGGCTTTGGCCTTGGCCTCGGCGGCGGAAGCGGTGTCTTGTGCTTTTTGCACAGCACTATCACCCTGCGCCTTAACCGCGTTGGCGGCCTCGGTTACTTGCGTGTCAGCAGCGGATAAGCGGCGGTTAATTTCTTCTTCCATAGCCGCTTCTTTTTGCGCTCTGGCTTCTTCTAACTGTTTTTGCAAGCGTTCTAATTCCGGGTCGTTTTGGTATTCTTGCTCTACTTGCGCGCGGACCTCGGCGGCTTTGGCTTCTTGGGCGGCCTTGGCTTGGGCCAATTCTTCCTCTTTTATCTGTTGAACGCGGGCTTCATCTTGCGCGAGTTGGTTTTCCAGTTCTTGTACTTCGGCTTGTTTCTGCGCCTGAATTTGCAAGGCTTGCTGAACCACCTCAGCCTTTTTAACGCCCAGTACATTGGACGTTAAAGAGTTCGGCAGATATTGCTCGGTAAGCGTGAAGGCATTGTCGCCGTTGTTATTGGCGGCGCTGACTTCGGCCCCTTGTTGGATAAGGAGCAGGGCCGCTTTGTCGTTTTTGGCCTTGATAGCCGCTAAAAGCGGGGTGTTGTTGTCGCGGTCGCGCGAATTGATGTCCGCACCCGCCTTTAACAGCGCCTGCGCGGGGGCCACGTCCGTAGCGTAAACGCTATAAACGATAGCGGTGCGGTCTTGAAAATCCTTTTCGTTGACGTTAATATTCTTTTGTTTGAGGAGTACGTTCAAGCACTCTTGCTGTTTTTTAGAAGAGGCACGCATTAACGCAGTTACACCGTTATTGTCCTTGGCGTTTACATCCGCGCCTAAGGAAAGTAAATTGCGCAAGGTGTCGGTTTGCCCTTGTTCTACGGCGTAAAAAATCGGCGTGCGACCGGAAAGGTCTGCAATATTTACATCGGCCTTACCCGAACGGATGAGCAGGCGGACGGCATCGCTGTGGCCTTCGGCCGCGGCGGCGGACAGGGCGGAAAGGCCTGTGGCCGGGTTGCGGTAGTTTACCATAGCACCGTGCGCCAAGAGGACTTTAATATTATTAACAAGTCCCTTTTGCGCCGCGTAAATAAGTGGCGTATTGCCCGAGTTATCCGGCAGATTGACGGCCGTGTTATCAAGTGCGATTAAGTTGGAAATTAATTTGGAGTTATCTGTGCCCGAGGCATAAATGAGGGCGGTTTTGCCCAAATCGTCCTTGGCGGTTACGTCGGCACCGTGTTTAACCAAGTAGGCTACCACATCCGTATTGCCGGCGGCCGCGGCGGAAATAATCGGTGTTACACCGTAACTGGACGCATCATTGACGACGGCTTTTCCGTCCTCTACCAGCATTTTGATAATTTCCATATTGCCTTTTTCGGCGGCAATCGTGAGCGGAGTGATACCCGCGTAGTTTTTTTCGTTTACGTTTACGTTGGCATACATTAATGTACGCACGCGGTCCACATCACTGATTTTTACGGCACGCACCAAAGATGTATCATACACATATTTGGTCTTGGCGCGCGGGCGATTGCCTAACGTGTCGCCCTCGTATTTCTTTTGTTCGGCGCCAAACAAGGTTCCGCGGTAAATGTCGCCGGGGATTTGCGTGGCTTGTTGGGCAATGGCATCTGTGGCAGAACGCGGAGCGCGTTCGCCCAACACTACGCCTTCATACCCTGTGTAGTAGTCGTCTTGGCTGTCGGCGTTTTGCGCCACAAGCGGACTGACGGCTAGTGTGAAGACAAAAATGAGTCCTAGTTTTTTCATATAAGTATTCTCCCTCCAATTATATTATAACCAATGCGGCGGGAAAAGTTTTAAATTTTTTGTGGTGGGGCTTTTTTGTAATCTGAAAGAATTATGTTTAAATAATTCTAAATTTTTGATATAGGGCTTGCATTTTTTTTAACTAGGTTGTATTATAGTTAGTATAAAGGCCAGTAAAGGCCGACGGATTTATCCCCCAGAACCCTTCGATTTACCCCCCGAACGGTTCTGAACAAAAGGGCCGGGCACATCCCCCGGCTCTTTATTTTTGGTTTTCTAAACAGAAAAACCAAGCAAAAATATCTTGTCCTTTTTCTTGCACAAGAAAAAGAGTGGCGGGGCAGTACCCATAAAAGGCCGTAACGGCGGGTATTTTACAACTCGCCTTACAGGCTCAAACAAATAAAAATACTCCTCCGCATTATACGCACTCCCCAACGGGCAAGACCCGCAGAACAACTACAAGCGAAAATTTCTTAATATAAAAACCCGCACTCGTAAAAGTGCGGGCTTTTAAAACACAAGTGGTCTATGCAACTAAATTACAGAGCGATTACGCTCACCGGGGTCCTGCGGACGGCGGGAGCAATGCTGCCCTGTTCGCGGTCGCTCTTATAGAGCGATTGCGCTCACCGGGCAGGTGCCGGCGCAAGAACCGCATTCAATGCATTTAGAAGCATCAATGCTTCTTTTGCCGTCTACTTCGCTAATAGCGGCTACGGGGCAAGAAGATTCGCAAGCACCGCAGTTAATGCAAACATCCGGGTTTACTTTATAAGCCATAAAATAAGTCTCCTATTAGGTTAAGTTTGTATATAAATTATACCAAAATTGTTTGGCGGCGGGTATGGGCTGCCCCCAGTCCGTCGGCGCGGTCCTCTTGTATTAACAGAATGGTTTTGGTAAAATATAAAAGTAAGGAAAAACTAACTTTTATGGAAAAAGAAACTTCTCGCACTTTACACTCTTTAAAACCGGGCAACACCGCGAAAATTAAAGATATTCAAACGGATGCTAAAATGGCCGAAAAATTGGCGGCTATGGGGCTTGTCCGTGGACAATTTATTACCCGCAAGCCCGGGTCCAGCCCGGTGGTTGTCAGCGTTTCCGGTACCGAGGTGGCTCTCGGCCGCGAAACTGCTAAAAAAATTATCGTTACTGCCAAAAAGAATACTTTTCTTTTAGCCGGAAACCCCAACGTGGGCAAGAGTCTTATCTTCTCGCGTTTGACAGGCATTGGTATTATTTCCTCCAATTTCCCCGGTACGACGGTTGGCCTGAACTACGGGCAAACCGTATTTGACGGCGATTCTTACGATATTATTGATATCCCCGGTCTTTACCGTTTGGAAGAAGAATGGACTTTGGAAGGGAAAAAGCATAATTTGTTTAAGGAATTGGAGTACGACTTTATTGTGTGCGTGGCGGATGCTTCGCACTTGGAGCGCAACCTGTATTTTCTGTTGGAAATTATGCAACTTAAAAAGCCCGTCATTTTGCTTTTAAATAAATACGACGAGGCGGTGCGCAAAGGGATTCAAATTAATGTGAAGGAATTGGAAAAGCAACTGGGTATCCCGGTTATTCCGACTGTCGCTACGACGGGTGAGGGCTTAAAAGAACTTTCCTATCAGGCGGCAAAAATTGCCTCGCACGAATCTGTTTTGAGCACTTTGAATATTCCCGCCGACCCGGAAGAAAAATGGCACGTTATCGGCCGTATCATACAAAAAGTGCAAACGGTTAAACACAAGCACGCTTCTTTTTGGGAGCATTTGCAGGGTTGGGCGACCACACCCGTAACGGGTCTGCCGATAGCCTTGTGTGTGTTGGTTGTATCGTTCTTTTTGGTCCGCTTTGTGGGAGAGCACCTCATCAATCTTCTAGACCCGCTGTATGAAAATTATTATGTTCCGTTCTTGGAGCATATTTTCGGCGGGATAAAAGACAATGCTTTGGGGATGCTGTTGCTTGGCGATGGCGGCGAAAACTATTTCGGCGTGCTGACCGACGGCTTGCATATTGCGCTGATAGACGTAATGTCCTATGTGTTGGCGTTTTATGCGCTGTTGGGCTTTTTGGGCGATTTGGGCTATCTGCCGCGCCTGGCTGTACTTTTGGACTCCCTGCTCCACAAGGTAGGCTTGCACGGATACGGTTCGTTGCCTATTATGTTGGGATTTGGTTGTAAGGTGCCTGCGGTAATGGGTATCCGCGTGTTGGAAACCCGCCGTGAGCGCATTATTGCCTTGGCGCTTATTTTGGTGTTGGCGCCGTGCATTTCCCAAACTGCGATGATTATTTCCATTTTGTCCCCCTACGGCTTAAAATATATGCTGATTGTATTTTTCGCCCTGTTTGTAAACGGTATTTTGGCGGGTACGATTTTAAACAAACTGATGAAAGGCGAAACGCCTGAATTGTTTATGGAAATTCCCTCTTGGCAGATTCCCCAATGGCGGCCTTTACTGCGCAAGTTGTGGATTCGTATGAAGGAATATTTGGGGGATGCCCTGCCGCTTATTTTGGTGGGCGTGCTGTTTGTAGATTTAATGCAACTTTCCGGGCTGACGAATTGGATAGCCCAGATTGCGCGTTACCCGGTGGAGCATATTTTGGGTCTGCCTGCGGACACGACGCCTTTGCTGATTTTGGGCTGCCTGCGTAAAGACGTGTCTATCGCTTTGTTACAGCCGTTTAACCTGCCGCCGGCTGAGTTGGTGGTGGCGTGCGTGTTTATGGCGATGTACTTGCCGTGCGTGGCGACATTCTTTGTAATGTTGCGCGAAAGCGGCTGGAAGGACACATTTAGAGTGATTACGCTGACTCTTTGTATGGCATTTTTATCGGCGTGGGTGTTACGGCTGATTTTGATGTAATAAAAATTGTCAGATAAGATACATGAGAAACCCCCGGCAAACATTTTTACCGGGGGTTTTCATTACTGTTGCAAAATAAAAATATCCATAGGAGTACCCATTTCACCAGGCTGGGAGTGGGATAGATTTTGCTCGGCGGGTGTCCCCCCCATACTTTTGCAGGCCGATACAGCCGCCGCATTGGTGGCGTGTGCCCAGCACTCAATGCGCCCGGGGTAGGCTGAATTATCATAATACATTGCGTATGCCAGCGGAATATTGCTAGTACCGTATTTCCCAGCAAACCCTACTACCGCGCTTCCGGCCCTGCTGATTACGCCCGAAGAGATATCCACCCAGTAATCGTTGCAATGCATATGCCCTGCCGTATTGTAATTGCACCCGTTTAATCCCCCCACATCCAGCGATTCCAAATCTTGTGTGTAAGTACCCGTAGCCATATAATTAGCCTCTACGGCATTTTTGATAGTGCGTACATTGGGCATTAAGCGGGCCAAGCGGGACTTTATAACGGCCTTTTCATACTGCGGTAAGGCGACGGCGGCTAAAATTCCGATAATCAGTACCACCACTAATAATTCTATCAGCGTGAAGCCGGAATTTTTGTTTTGCATAAGTTTCTCCTTTTTTTTAAACTGCTTTTGGAAAATTTACGCAAAAAAACGGCTGCTATATTTGAGCCAGAAACGCTAACCCAAGTATATAACAGCCGTGGTTTGCCACCCTTTCGGGCGGCAAACACTAAGAGTGAAACGCGCGGGTAATTAGGCCGCTTGCTTCACTCTTTAATCGGCTGTTTTTGGAGCGTTTCTGTGCCGTTTTTCAGCGGCTCTCCGTATTCTGCATACGGTTCCAAAAACAGATAAATTTTTACCGGGGATATTCCTCCCCGGGTCCTTCTTACAAAATCCTCTTAATCCGTAATGTTGTAACTGCCGTAACGGCCGATATCCACAGGCACCGGAATTTCCGTTCCTAGCGGGCCGTCAAAATACATCGTGCCCGTTAAATGATAGTCCAATGTACCGCTGCCCATACTGATAAGCCCCAGTAACTTGCTGTTAAAGGCAGACATCGGCACCGTGATTTTGGCCTTGGCGTTCTTGGTGGCGTGCGGTTCAATGCGCACGTCTTTTAGCGTAACATCGGCCATTTTATCGTCGTTGGCAGTTAACACGCCTTCAAAGCGTTTTACCGTGGCGGCTTCGGTTTTATTGGGGTTGGTAATGGCTACCACCACATCAAAACCGAATGAAGTTAAATTGTAATCCGTCAGTTCCACACTTTTTAAGGCGAACTGGCAGTTGGCTACATTTTGCGCTTCCTTTACCGAGGCGCACGCGGCGAGCATACCCGCGCAAAAAATAAATAAAAAGAGTTTCTTCACTTAATCCTCCCAAATTACAAGATAATAAATTGTATAATAAATTAACCCTTTTATGGAGAATTTTATGAATCCTTTGCAACAAATCATTTACAACCGCTTTGCCCGTTATATTGCAGTGGAGACCACTAGTGACCCCACCAGCAACGTAACCCCCACCACGTCTAGCCAAATTTCCTTTGCACATAAATTGACTGACGAAATGCGTAAAATCGGGTTTTCCGAGGTAGAGGTGGACGAATACGGCTTTGTAACCGGGCTTATCCCGGCTAATACCGATAAAAAGGCCCCCACTATCGGCCTTTTTGCCCATATGGATACGGTGTGCGATTATAACGGCGCCAACATCCGCCCCGTTATCCACGAAAATTATGACGGCGGTACGCTGACCATCAATGCGGATAAAAAGATGTTTTTATCGCCCGAAACAGCCCCTAATTTGAAACTTTGCAAGGGCGATACTATCATTACCGCAGACGGCAATTCTTTGCTTGGCGGAGACGATAAAATGGGAATTGCTGTCATTATGTCCTTGGGTGAATATCTGTTGCAACATCCCGAAATTAAGCACGGCCCGGTAAAGGCCGCCTTTACCATTGATGAGGAAACGGGTACGGGCATTGCGTATTTTGATGTAAAGAAATTTGCGGCCGACTTTGCCTATACCATTGACGGTGCGACCTTGGGCGACATTGACTGCGGCAATTTTAATGCCGATACCGTAACCATTAACATTACAGGTAAGTCCTGCCACCCCGGTTCCGCCAAGGGTTTTATGGCAAACCCGGTGCGCATTGCGGCGGATATTATTTCTTCCTGGCCGGAAGATAAATTGCCCGAAACCACGGACGGCGAGGACGGATTTGTCCTGTTTAAAGACATTACCGGGGCCTTGGATACCGCTTGCGTGCAAGGTATCGTCCGCGAGCACGATTTGGCTAAATTTGAGCAGTTTAAAAAAGACTTATGCGCCCTTGTGGAAGAAAAAAGAAAAAAATATCCCGCGGCCAAAATTGAGATTGAATTTAAAGAACAATACCGCAATATGCGTGAAATTTTAAAGAAAAATCCGCAATCTATGGAGTTGTTGGAAAAAGCCTTAAAGGAAAATCAGGTTCCCTACCGCTTGACGCAGGCGCGCGGCGGGACTGACGGCTCCCAACTTTCTTTGCGCGGCTTGCCTACGCCTAATATTTTTGCGGGTTACGAAAATCCGCACGGTCCGTATGAGTGGGTGAGTATGAATTGGGCGGAAAAAGCCTTTCACATATTAGAAAGCGTGATTAAAGATGCGGCCAGATAACTTGTAGTGCTTTTGATTGTGTCAGCCCCGGGGATATTTTCCCGGGGTTTTTTTGGATGGAGAAAATCCTCCTTTTTAGTCTGCCGAAAACTATAAAAAATACCCCCGCCTTAACAGCAGGGGTACTTTTCTTTTAAATGTTACTTATTTTGCGCCTTGGTACGGCTGGGCCGCCTGTTGTTGGGCGGGCATAGTACCTTGGTTGGCGGAATCTAACAGGTTTTTAGCGTCGGAAATTGTCGGGTCCAATGCTTGGCTTACCGCATTGTAATTAAAGCGGTAAGAGATTTTAAAACTCTGCGGATTCTCCGGCGGAACTTTTACCAAAATGGAATAATTGTCCGGGTCCACGGCCGTGGAAATATCCCAGGTAATTAAGTTTTTGGCAGCCGGGTGCTTGGCTTCAATAAACTGTTGTAACGTATAGCCGTTCATCAAGCGGTAGTTTTTTACCTCGTTTAATACCGTATCAAGCGGATTCGGGGCAGGTTGGGCAGCCGTTACAGGGGCGGGTTGTTGGGGCTGATTGCCCAACATTTCGTCCATTTCGGCGCTTTGCGTTACCGTTTGTGCCGGCTGGTGCTTATCAGCCAACAGGTTAAACTGCGCCGGGATTAAGTTCATAAACGCGAGCATTACATAAATAAGCGCAGCCAACAACAGAGTAACCAGGATACCCACGACGGCCTTTGTCATATTGCCGGAAGACTTTACATCAGCATTTTTTATGTCGTGTTGGGTGTTGATGTCGTCATCTAATCCTTCAAAATGCAATCGTTCCGTTTGGGCCGGTTCCGGTACCATAGGCACCGTTTTGATGTCCAGTTTCGCACCGCGTTTGGTTTTAATGGTGTTTTCCAAAATCACTTGGGAAACCGTAACGTCTTTCGGCGCGTCGGCGGCAGGTTCGGCCTCTTTTTCGGTCTGTTTGAGCGGGGCTACCATTTCTTGCAATTCGGTTTTGCCCTCACTAGTATCTTGTGCCTGTTTTTTGGTGTTTAAATTCGTCAGTTCCTTAGGCAGTTCATTAGAAGCCTGGGCCGGAGGAACAAAGTCCGAAATCAAATAGGTAGAACCTTCTTTAAGTTCAATTTCGGTCAAATCATTGGGATTGCCCACCGGGAGAGGCTTATCCGCTGTCTGGTCGCTAAATTGCGGTACTTCCTGCGACGCTGAATTATCTTGGACCGGTTCTTCTTGTGCCGCAGGGGTTTCTGTTTGGGCTTGTTGGTTATCCAAGCCAAACATCTGTTCTACCGATTGCTCGGGTTGGTTATCTCTCTCGGCAAAGGCTTCGTTCAAGTCGTCGTCGGTAATCAGTACACCTTCGGGTTTTTCGGCCTTGGCACCAGGCACAAGTTCCTGCATCGTTTCTTCTTTTTCGTCGGTATCTTCCGTTTGTGTAGCAGGTTTTACTCCCGCTTCATTTAAGGAAGGCAAATCGCCGTTAAACGCAGGGGCCGTGGCGGGCTGTTCTTGCGGTTGTTGCGCCGGAGTATCAGCAGGCATATCCGCCGGCAACTGGTTGGCCGGAAGCACGGGCTCTTCCTTGGCAGGTTCTTCTTTATCTGCCGCGATAGAGAGAGCGGGCTCTTCGTTGGTAAAATCTAATGTTTTATTTTCCGGCAAAGGTTCCGCGGCGGCTTGTTCTACCGTTTCAAAGCCTTGTGCGGGCTGTTCCTCTTTTTGTTTAAGCCCTTCGGCGGCTGCCAAGCCGGCTACCGCACCAGCAGCAGCCGCAGCGGCCATTTTAAAGGTGTTTTCTTTCTTTTCTTCTTCTTTTTCTTTAATAACCTGGTCTAAAACGTCTTCTTTGGGGGCGGCGCCGATTTCAGACAGGAACGCCTCTTTGGCGGCTTCGTCCGCTTTGGGGGCTGTTTCTACGGTCCCGGCGGTAAGGCCGGAAACTTCTTTGGTGGTTTCCTCTTGGGCTTTTTTGTGAGCATCGGCTTGGTCTGCTAACATTTTGGCTTGCTGAGGAGTCAGCAAATCTTGGAAAGTGCTTTCTTTTTCTTCCTGGGTCTGAACCGGTTTTTGACCGTATAAGGAATCCAAGGCGGAGCGGAGTACCACGGCTTCTTCGGCTTTTGAACCCAAGGATACTTCGGTCGGGGTGTCGTGCTTGGTTTCGCCCAAGTCCACGGGGCCCAACATATCAAGCGGTTTTTCCTCTTTGTTGGCCGCCGCGACAATATTTTCCGCTTGGGAAACTAAGTTTTCCGTGTTTTCAATGGAGTCCGATTCCAAATGTTCTTCTTCAATCGGTTTGCGCGTAAGGGTGATGGTGTTTGCGCGCCCGTCGTCTTGCGGCGGAATATAGGCCGGGTGGTCGCTGGTTTCAAAATTGCGGGCGTTTTGCGTGGCGATCGCTTCGTCCAATTTGGATTGTACATTGTCCAGTTTGGATTGCAACCCTGTAATTTGGGTGGTTAATTGTTCCAACTTTTCCAGTAAGATGGCAATTTGTCCGTCCGCAGGTGCGGCGGTGGCAGTAGCCGCGGCAGTTGTGGCCGTTTCGGCAGCCGCAGGCGTTTGAGCCGGCTGTGGCTCGGTAACGGCATCAAATTCAAACACGCTGGAAGCTTTTACCCACTCTTGGCTTCCGCCGGAAGCGGCATTTTCTGCGCAAATCAGCGTATCAGGGGTAAAGCCGTTAAGCGTTACCAGTTTATTCTCGTCGTAAGGACCTTCTACTTTATCATTGATATAGACCCAATATCTCATTGTGTAATCACCCTATATAAAATAAATATAACACGGTACGATAAAAGCATAGCAAATTATCGCACAATTTAACAGTATTTTTTTATCTTTTTATTTTGACGCGGCGCGTGCCTGTTTGTAACTTTCCAACAGTTCCTCTAATTCCGCACGGCTGGTTTTGCGCTGTTGGATGTTACTTAACATATCGGTTAAGAGTTCCACCGACGAGCCGTTTTCCAACATTTCCAATATAAATTGCGAAATACGGCGGTTGTAAGTGCCGTTTAATTCCCCCACCAGTGTACGCAGGGCGAACATATGTTTTTCCCGGTCTGATTTCCAAAAGGTAAACGGCGCGAGCGACTTGTCAAAAAATTGGAGCAATTCTTCGGCTGGTTTTGTGCCGAGGTAACTTTTCATCAGTTCCGGTGCAAGACCTTGCGTGATGGTTTTGGCTTTGATATCGCGCAGGTACTGTGCCTGTTTGGCGGCTTCTTCTTGGCTCATAGTTCCCAAAAGCACTTTACAGGCAAGTTCCTTGTTGTCTTTTTCGTCGGAACAATGGGGCAAGGCTTTTAGCAAATCAGCCATTTCGCGTTCCAACTGGACGAAGGTCTTTTTCCCGGCGAAGCGGTCTGCCAGGTCGTATTCGTAGCCGCTGTATAAATCTTTTTTGGCCAAATTTTGGCGCAAAATTTCCTTTTCCCGCACCAAAGAGGCTTGGCGGCAGGCTTTGTCAAAACTGTCGGCGGTACCGTCCAAAAGTACGCGCACGGCAAGGCCCAGATTTTCTTCGGGGCTGGAAACGTGCGGCAACTTTTTAAGTACGGCCTCAAAGGTGGCGGCAATATCGCGCGGGGATTTTACCTTTAAATAACGGCAAGCGATAATCAGCAAATCTTCTTCTAATAATTGCCCGTTTAACCGTTTGGATAATTCTGCAACATCTTGTGCATCTTTGGGTGTAATTTGGCAGAGCATTGTGTGGGCCGCCAGAGAAGCGCAGAGCGGGGCGTCCGGATTGATGGCGAGCAACTGTTTGTGCAGGCGGTCAAATTCCGGCTTGAATGAAATGCTGGCCGGCTGCGTATATAGGAGTTGCAACTCCGCTGTTAATTTAACGGTTAAATGGTATTTGTCTGCCGTTTTAAAAATATCTTTTTTATTCTGGCGGATGATTTTGGGCGAATTTTGCAAAACCGCGTTGGCCTGTTCTAAAAGTTTATTTACGGCGTGCTGGGCTTTTTCCTCGTCTTTTAAATCGGAGTCTTGCACATCTTTCAAGGCGGCGGCAAATTCCTCGTCAAAATACTTACGTGAGGAAAAAGAGGAATATACTTCCAACAGTTTAGCCGTATCTTTGGCGGGTGTTTCCAACGCGGCGCAAAGTTCGGTCATAGAAGTTGCGTTGTTGTAAATGCGCAGTTGGCGCAAGGCCGCCGGAATAGTGATTTCATCCAACAAAATTTTGGCAATTGTCGTATCCGTCATTGGCGAATCGGAACTTAACTGGGCGGCAATATCGGCAATATCCTGCTGCAAGCGGGGCAGTGATTTTTTGTTTTCCAGCGTATAGACGAGTTTGGCGGCATAGTCGTCATCAATACCGGGTAGCATATTGTAAATAGTACCCAGCATACCGCTTCTTTTGTTGGCTTTTTCGCTCATAACGTATCCTTTCAGCAGGCTTTCAACAAGGTGGTTATCTGCTTATTTAATTCGTTTACCCGGTCTTCATTTTTGATAAATGCCAGGTTGGCCTGTATGCTCTCTACCGAACATTTAATGCAGGCTTGCAATAAATGGCGCGCACAGGCAATGTCCGACAAAATAATTTCGGCAATATTGCCTTTAATGGTTTCCACTTCTTTTAAACAATGCAAGGCCGCACTCGCCGCCGAGGCCGGAACGCGCGCCGCAAACAAGAGGGCATCTTGTACGGCTTGCTCTCTTTCGGGTGCTTCTTTGGGCAGTTTTTTAGCGGTTAAATAGGCGGCGTATGCTTCTCCGTCTTTTTGAACATAAGATTTCAGTTCCGTTTTAAAGGCGGCCAAGCGTTTTAAACTTTGGGTAAGTTTCGGGCGGATATCTTCGGGCGTGGCTTTGCGTTTAAGCGTAGTGCCTACCGCCATTATTGCAAGCGCACAACCCATCGCGCCCGCCATAGCGGCGGCAGCCCCCCCACCCGGGGTCGGGTCCGGGGAGGCTAATGCTTCTGTAAATCTGTCAGCGGCGGTGTACCATTCCATAGGTCGCCCTTACATAATGGTTCCGGATTCAAGGTCGGAATATTTTTTAATGCGCAGCATTTTCAGGCGGTCTTCGTCAATGCCTGTGCGGCTGAAAAAAACGTGTTCAATCGCGCTGGCGGGCATAATGTAACTGCCGCGTTTTACTCCCTTCGGGTCGGTTTTTAAACCGAGCCACACGCAGAACGTGGTAAGGTCGTTAAAATCTTTGGTTTCCAATTCGGCGGCGGCGCGTTGGATTTTTTGCGCATCTCCAAATCCGTTGGTCAGTACCGCACTATGGAAACCGCAGTTTTTTGCGGCGCAAATATCGCGGTGCGTATCGCCGATGACGTACACTTGGTCGGGTTCCAATTTAGTTTTGAATTTCTTTTCAGCGCGTTTAACGGCCGCTTGGAGCATTTCTTCGCGGGTTTGTCCGTCTTCGCCGTATCCGCCCACGGTAAAATAAGAGGCTAATTTGCTGGGTTCCAATTTGATTTTGGCGCCTTCTTCCAAGTTGCCGGTTCCCAACCCCAAGATAACATCTTTATCCTTGGCGAGCATCTTTAAAAATTTTTCCACACCGGGTATTAAATCGTATTTTTTGCAACGGACGACGGCGTGTACTTCGGTAGGCAAAATTTCCAAATATTTGGCTTTCATTTTTTTCATTTCGGCGGCAGTAGGTTTTTTGCCTTTTTTGATAAGGGAATAGACAATGGAGAAATTATCTAAATCCGTCCGGCCCGAAATTAAACTGTGGTCAAACTCCGGCTCCACGCCGTAGAGTTCCTTAATGGCTTTGCGCAAAGAGGTGCGTCCCGCGCCGCCCGCGTTTACGAGCGTGCCGTCCAAGTCAAATAAAACGAGTTTTTTCATTTCTTTTCTCCTTTGATAATGCCGGTAACGATATAGGCACCCGTCATAGCAAGTACCATACCCAGCACTTTGTAAATCGTAATTGTGTCCTGTTTAAGCAGAACGGACAAAACAAACGTCAACACCGGGTAAGACAAAATAATCGCCGTTGCCTTGCCCAAGTGCATATTACGGATAGCCGTGTACCAAAACGTGTTTCCAATGAAATAGTTGCACACCGCGCTAAACGCCAAGGTCCCCCACAAAATACCCGAGGACGTAACAAACAACTGCGGCCCCTGTATGGCCCATAGCACACCCGTCAGCAGCGCAAGCGCCGGAATAGCAAAAATAGCGCGTGCCGCCGCAATTAACGCGGGCGGCATATCGGCGGGCAATTTTTTGGCAAAAATATGGCTTAATTGGAACATCCACAAACTGCCCAAAATCAGCAAGTCGCCCTTTAATTGGACGGACATCCCGGTATGCCACAGCAAAATGCCGACGCCGAAAATGATGAGCGCCGAGCCGAAAAACTGCTTGCCGGTCGGTTTTTCCCCCAGTAAAAAGTACGCCATAATGAGGGAATAGACCATTTCAAACTGGTTTAAAACGGCGGCATTGGTGGGCGTGGTGTAATTAAGGGCCAACATAAAAATCGTCATTGGCAAGGCTGTGCCGAACGTAGCCATTAGCAAACATTGTTGCCAAACACCCTTTTTAAATAATACCTTATGCCCGCCTGTTTTGAGCAGATACGGCAAAAAAAGCACCGTTGCCGCCACACAACTGACCAGCATATACAAGGCCGAAGCCGCATAGGGCGTGGCAAATTTGGTTACCACGACATTAGATGCAACAAAAAACCAAGCCAGCCAAATGGCGGCTACCGGGGATACCTTAAACATATATTATATTTTACCTAATTTATAGGGTTAATGGCCCTCTTTTTTAACAGTAAGGCTGACCCAATATGCCCCCGCACACGTTACGGTAAGGCCGATTACTTGGTGGAGGGTAATGTTTTCAAACCCGACCAAGGCGGAAATCAGCAGTGCCAGTACAGGGTAAGAAAGATAAATTGCGGTTACTTTGCTTAAATCAAGTGCGCGGATAGCCTTGTACCATACCACCATCGCAAGGCCGTATTTTAAAATACCCGTATAGGCTAAAACGGAAAACATTTGCACATTGGGTTTTAATACAAAGGTTTCCTTCATCATCCACATAACCGCCAAAATGACCACAAGCGCAGGCAGGGCAAACAGATTGCGCGCCATACCAATTACGCGGTGGTCCAATGTTTTAGGAAGTTTTTTGGCTAAGGTGGAGCCTGCCTGCAACATCCAGGTACTGCCGACAATAAGCAAATCGCCTGTCCAACGCGGGGTGTATTGCTCTTTCATAAGGATAATCAGCACACCCAGTACAATTAGTGCGCTTCCGGCCAGTTGCTGGCGGCTGGGAAATTCGCGCAGAAAAATACAGGCAAATAAAAGGGAATAAAAGAGTTCGCTCTGCTGTAAAATAGCCGCGTTGCCCGGCGTAGTGTAGTGGAGTGCGATAAGCGAAATGGTAAACGGCAGGGCCGTGCCGAAAGTGCCGATAAACAGGAATTTCCATAAAGTTTCTTTGGCTAAGAGTTCTCCCCATTTGTGGTTTTTTGTAATCCACGGGGTGAAATAAAGTACACCGATAAGCGTGCCTAAAAACACGAGCAAGGCGGGGCTGATTACCCCTACGGCAAATTTTCCCGCTACGGGAGAAAGGCCCACAATAGCCCAGCAGACCCAGGCGGCCAGTAAAGGTTTCATTTTTGTAAGACTCCGACGTAAACTAAGATATTATATTATACCATTTTGGATATGAAATATTGTTCGTTGCCAGATGCTTTTAAAAGGGTTGTTTTATTTTTTTTTTGATAAATTTTAAGTTGTAGTAAAATTTATCAAAAATGAGGTGTCGTGTGAAAAACTTGTTTACGGGCCGATTAGGCGGCTTTACGCTTATTGAGTTATTAGTGGTGGTTTTAATTATCGGTATTTTGGCGGCGGTGGCTGTACCGCAATACGAAAAGGCGGTTTGGAAGAGCCGGGCGGCGGAACTGCGGACGAGTACGCGTACATTGGCGACGGCGCAAGAAGCCTTTTATTTGGCCGCTAACGATTATCCGCATCAGTTTGACGAAGTGGATTTGGACATTAACTTACCCAATCACGGGCGGTCTTCCCAATGCGGTTTAACCACGCAGGACAGCCGCGGAAATGATACTTATGAACCGATTGTAAATAATAATTGGGGCAGCAGACACTTTTTATCTTCTTCTATGTTTTTAAAAGGGCCCTATAAATGCGGCGGGTTTACTTATGTGCACCCGAATACGGTGGCAAATGGGGTGAGTGCGGACAAAATGTATTGCTGGGAATGGACGGGCAGCAATTATACGGCCAAACCGGGCGATTTTTGCGAGCACGTTATGCAGGGGCGTTATGTGGCGACAAATTGGGCTTACCGTATGTACGAACTGCCGTAAAGATATGTTAAACCCCCGGGGTATTGAATACCCCGGGGGTGTTCTAAACCATTTTAAACATTATTTGCAATATACCCAGCCGTCTGCGCTTTCGCAATCGCTCCACATACTTCTAACTAGTTTATATCCCTTAGGGTGGTTGGAATTGGCGCGAACTCTAAACTCCCCGTTTGCTCTTGCCAGTAACTGAATCGTATATTCTCCGGCATAGGGATAAGTGCCTACCGCATACCAGGCATCGCCTTCGCGTTTGAAATAAAAGAACTCGTCTAACATTGTGTCATTGCCGCCGGTGGTAATGATATTACCGTTTTTATCCTTTATTTCAATACCCATTTCATCCAATGTGCACAGTTTATTGCCCGTTGCCAGTTTGCACACGGCCACATTATCGGCAATGTTGCGCATTACAGGAATCCATTTCATCAGGCGGGCTTTCATTACCGCCTTTTGGTATTGCGGCAACGCGACCGATGCCAAAATACCAATAATTAAAACGACAACTAACAGTTCAATTAATGTAAACCCTTTGTTCATAAGATCCTCCTTTAAATACGGCTATTTATATTCTAATAGAAATATCCTATTTTTGCAACTCCAAGAACTTCTGCTAAAAATAAAAAAAAATTGTATAATAAAAGTGTTATTTTTTATAGGAGATTTACAAATGTACACCTTAACCTTGATTTTGCACTTTATTGTTTGTATTCTTTTGATTTTACTCGTCCTCTTGCAGAGTGGCAAAGGTTCCGCCGCGGGTATTTTCGGCGCGTCGGGTGCGGATAACTTATTTGCCAGCCCTACTGCCTTTAATGCTATTAACAAATTTACCGCTATTTTGGCCCTTATTTTGATGTGTACCTCCGTCGTGCTGACGATTGCTTCCAACAAAAAATCGTCCGTCTCGGTATTGGACTCGGTAAAAGTTCCGGCGGCTACAGCCCCGGCGGTACCCGGCAAATAATTAGGTTGTCGCCTTTTTTCGGCGGTGATTTTAGTTGCGCGGTGCATATTTTTTTAGTAAAATATATATGTAGTCGCAAAGATGTTCTTTAAAACCCTCATTAGTAAGATTTTCGCGCAGGTGGCGGAATTGGTATACGCGTGCGTTTGAGGGGCGCATGCCGCAAGGCTTGAGGGTTCGAGTCCCTCTCTGCGCAATAAATTTAAAAACCGGACGAAAGTCCGGTTTTTTTAATTTATACGCAGAGAGCAGGCAAACTGCTTTGCCTGCGTAGGGACGAGAAAGCCGGAGCCTTATACGAGTTTGAGGCTGAAAGCCGAAAGGCGGGTATGGCGATGCGGAATTGCGAGTGGCAGAGGTATTAACGCGGCGACTTGTGGCCGAGACCCTATAATTATACAAAAACCCAGACTTAATGTCTGGGTTTTTTATTGAAATATTGAGCAAGAGCGCGCACCAACTGCTTGGTGCTCGTAGGGACGAGAAAGGCGCAGCGATGTTTTGGTTTGTGTGCATATAGTTCCACGGCAACCGCGAGCCCGGCCTGCAAGAAAATTCTGGCAGGAATTTTACTGGAAGGCGAGTCCTAGTTTTAATACTTTGCCCCAACTGCCCCTGCGGGGCCGCCCATTCTTACGGGATGACGTCAAAAAACCGGGCCTAAACAGCAGGTCCGGTTTGGGTTAGATTTTGTTCCTGTTGGACAAAAAGTCTTTTCCGGCTTATTTGGCTAACGCCACCAATCCGGGCAGTTCCTTTTTGGCAAAAATAGACCGGGCCTAAATAACAGGCCCGGTTTGTGTAGATAGTTTTTTCAGTTGGCAAAGTCTTGCCGGATTATTTGGCTAACGCCACTAATCCGGGAAGTTCTGCCTGTATAAAATAAGCCCGCGCCCTTGCGGACGCGGGAAAAAACACTGTCTGTCAGAATTTCCGGCTTATTTGGCTAACGCCACCAATCCAGGCAGTTCCTTACCTTCCACAAATTCCATACTGGCACCGCCGCCGGTGGAAACGTGGGAAAGTTCTTTTTGGTTAAATTTGCCTTTTTTAAGCACGTTAACGCTGTCGCCGCCGCCGATAATGGTGGTCGCACCGGCTTTGGTGGCATCAATCATCGCCTGGGCCACGGCAAAACTGCCTTTGGCGAAATTCGGGAATTCAAAAACGCCCATCGGTCCGTTCCAGAAAATCGTTTTGCATTTGAGCAATTCTTCGCGGAACAAGGCAATCGTTTTCGGCCCAATATCCAACCCCATTAAATCAGCCGGAATATTGATATCTTCCACGGATACGGGTTCGGTGGTTTCGGCAAATTCTTTACCGCAAACGTGGTCCACGGGCAGCAAGATTTTAACGCCTTTTTCTTGGGCTTTGGCCAAAACGGCTTTGGCTTCGTTTTCTTTTTCGGCATCAAACAAAGATTTGCCGATTTCGTGCCCTTGCACTTTGAGGAAAGTATAAGCCATACCGCCGCCGATAACGAGGACGTTTACTTTGTCCATCAAATTGTTAAGCAACATAATTTTATCGGATACTTTGGCACCGCCGACCACAGCCGCAAACGGGCGGGCAGGGTTTTCAAGGGCTTTACCTAAAAATTCCACTTCTTTCTGCACGAGGAAACCCGCGCAGCCGGGCAAATAGTCCGCAATGGCGCTGGTGGAAGCGTGGGCGCGGTGAACCGTACCAAAGGCTTCCTGTACAAAGATTTCACCGTGTTTAGCCAATTGTTTGGCAAATTCGGCATCGTTCTTTTCTTCTTCGGGGTGGTAGCGGAGGTTTTCCAAAAGGGCGATTTCGCCGTTTTTGGTTTCGGCTACTACTTTATCGGCTTCCGGGCCTACGCAATCTTTGGCGAAATGCACCGGTACACCGAACAATTTTTCCACTTCGGCGGCCACGGGAGCCAAACTAAATTCCGGTACTACCTTGCCTTTCGGGCGGCCCAAGTGGGCAATTAACACGATGCGGCAGTTGTTTTCAAGCAAATATTTAATGGTTTTTTCGGTAGCGACGATACGTTTGTTGTTATCTACTTTACCGTCTTTCAAGGGTACGTTGTAATCCACGCGCACCAATACTTTTTTATTTTTCAGGTCCATATCCTGAATTTTTTTGATGCTGTCAAAATTCATAGTTTCTTTTGGCTCCTTTAATAATTCCCCCCGCCCTGACAGCGGGGTTTCTTTACTCTTTAATTTTACAAAATTTGGACGGTTCCGGCACGATTAGCGTTTTTGCGATTTGGCCAGTAACTGTAAAATTTCAATATACAGCCAAACGAGCGTAACCATTAAACTAAACGCGGCGTACCACTCCATATATTTAGGCGCGGCAAAACGGGAGGTCATTTCGTCAATAAAATTAAAGTCCAACAAAAAGTTTAAGGCCGCCACAATGCACACCACTACGCTAATGCCGATAGACAACGGCGAGTTAGACGTTAAATAAGCCGTGCTTACGCCAAAAAGCGATAAAATAAACGAACCGATATATAACACACAAATAGCAAGCGTAGCCGAAAAAATACCAATCATCAGCCCGCGCGATACTTTAATAATTTTTGTGCGGTAGATAAAAAGCATCGCAAAAAACACGAGAAATGTAATTGCCACGGCATTAAACACAATGCCTTTAAATTGGGCATTGTATTGGGCGGAAATCGCTCCCAGCAAGACCCCCTCCAACAATGCGTAAATTGGCGCGGTAAAGGCCGATATGGACGGTTTAAAGAATGTTACCATCGCCAGCACAAATGCACCAATGGCAGATATGCCCATTGCCAAACCGGAAACTTGCGGGTTTGTCCAAGTAAACATTGCTCCCACCACACATAAAAACAGCAGGCAGAAGGTTTTGTTAATAGTGCCTTGCAACGTCATTGGCTGCACGGCACGGGCAGATTCTTGCGCGCGTTCAAAAGCGGCTTCATTAAACATAGGATTATTAGCCATATTTTCCCCCTTTTTTAAGTTACTTTTATTCTATAAAATATCGGGCAAAAATGGGTAATATAAATGAAAAACACCCGCTCAATTAGCGGGTGTTTAAAGTTTTTGATTAAAAACAACTTTATTTGTAGATTCTTTCGTCTTTAACGTGAGAAGCAACGTAATTCCATTCCGTAGCGGGCAAACTAGTTTTTAAGAAATTCAAGGAACCTTGTGTCAAGAAATGATACCAACGTCCGGATTTGCGTTTGTCTTTTTTGGAGTTCGTTGCGTTAAAACCTAACAAAAAGTCCAAATTGCTTTTGTCGGGGTTTCTGCCAAAGACCGGATCCCCGGTATCGCCGTCAATAACTTTCCAGCAGACTTGAAAGCATTGCGTGCCCGTGCAGACATTTACAATGTCCACTTCTGCGCACTCACGGCTGTTGAAAACCATATCGTCGCGGTTAAGAATCATTTCCGGAAACGTATCTTGCAATCTTTTTGCATTTTTCGCAACAAACAGGTCAGAAATCGGCAATTTTTCAACGGCGGCTTTCAACTTGGCGTTGGTGCCGTCAATGGCAATAAGCAGTAATTTGTCATTTTGGCGGAAATCTTTGGGCTGGATTGTTACCCCTGCCACGCGTACATTAGAAATCCAGCGTTGTACGTTTTGGATGGTAACTTCGGGGGCTTCGCCCGCACCCATATATTTAATGTGTTCGCCTTTTCCGCTTAAATCAATGCACGCACGGGAAGCCAACAGTGTATTGGGGGCAATGCGGACGGCTGGACATTCTTTAACAATGGGATCATTGTTTGCGTACACGTCGGTAAAGCGCGCTTCTACCGTCATTTTAATCATAATAACACCCTTTTCGTGGGCATTGGTAGAAGAAGATGCCGCTAATTTCTTTTTCAGTGCGGTGTTAAGTTTTTGGGAGACATTTGGGGTTTGTGCATTTAAAACAGCCGCACAACCGCAAAAAGCCAACAGTAAAACTAATAATTTTTTCATAGGTTTTCCTCGTGTTGAAAATATCCTTCTTTATTAATCATATGATTTTTAGTATCAAATTTCCAGGGTCAAAGGGCCTAGACGCATATAGGCCCCCAAAAATATCCCCGGCATCAGCCAGGGATATTTTTAAATTTTTTTTTCTATACCAAAGATAAGGATGTTATCTTTGTTCATACGTTGAGATGGCGGAGTGTTTCGGCAGTAATTTTAATGCCAGTGCGGCTTTCTCCGCGGTGATAAAACTTTTGTGCGTTGGGAAGAGTGCTTTGAATCCGTTTTTTAAGGCAGGAGTGCGCACCGGCATAGCAAACTGGTAATAATCGGTATTGGCGATTTTAATATGTTTGAACGCCTTTAAATTTTTGCTTGCGGCACCGTCGCCCTTGTTGTTGTATTCATATTCAAAACTTTCTTCTTGGTTGGGCGCATCAAATTTAGATAAGTTAATGCGGAAAGTAAACCAGTCTTGCAAGGCGTTTTTTTGCATATCTTTAAAGCAGTCGTTTTTAAACGCCACATTGACCGTACCCAAGCCGTTTTTTTCATTGTAATCCATTAAAATTACGCTGCAAGTATAACTTTCGGTCCAAACTTCCGTATTATTGGTGCGAAGATTTTGATAATAGTTAGTCCAGGAAATTTTAGCCTGCGCTTTGGCTTTGGCCGGGATAGAGTTGTAAGCCTTTTTAGCGGCGGCCTGATTGCGGGCGGCTTGTTTGTCGGTTGCTTTTTTCCAATCCAAATACGACAAAATCTTTTGATTGCGTTGAACCCATTGGGGAAAAGTGGAATTTACGGCAGGTTTATACGGTTGTGCCGAAACCACCGCGGTTAATACGCCGAGCATTAAAGCAACTGCTAAAAGTTTCTTCATACATCCTCCTAAATGATTCTTTATATATATTTTATACAACTATTTAAATTTTTTCCAGTTCCCAAAAGACCTACTTTCCCCCAGGGCCAAAGGACCTAAAAAATAGCGTAGCCCGCTCCCATTTTCGCCCGCTAACATAAAAAAACCGGGGCACTTAAAGTACCCCGGTCAGTGTACAGGCTGTTAAATTACATCATACCGCCCATTCCGCCCATACCGGGCATCGCGGGGGCGTGAGCGCCTTCTTTTTCGGGAGCATCTGCCACCAGGGCTTCGGTCAAAAGTACCGTGCCGGTGATAGAGGCCGCATTTTCAAGCGCGGTGCGGACCACTTTTGCCGGGTCCACTACGCCCGCTTTCAAGAGGTCGCAGTATGTGTTGTTTTCGGCATCGTAGCCGTCGGCGGCGCCTTTCATACTAAGCACCTTATCCACCACTACGGCACCGTCTAAACCTGCGTTGGCGGCAATTTGTTTCAAGGGAGCCGTCAAGGCTTTTTTTACAATATTGATACCCGTGCGGATATCGTCGTTGTCGGCTTTCAAAGATTCCAAAGCGCTTTGGCTGCGGGCCAACGCCACACCGCCGCCGGGCACAAGGCCTTCTTCCACGCCGGCTTTGGTCGCGTTTTTGGCATCTTCCACTTTGGCTTTTTTGGCTTTCAATTCGGTTTCCGTTGCAGCCCCTACGCTGATAACGGCTACACCGCCGGAAAGTTTAGCCAAGCGTTCTTGGAGTTTTTCTTTGTCGTATTCGCTCTTGGAGTTTTCAATCTGTTTGCGGATTTGTTCGGCGCGTGCCGCGATGGCTTCTTTGCTGCCTTTACCGCTGACGATAGTGGTGTTTTCTTTATCCACTACTACGCGGGCGCATTGGCCGAGCATAGCGAGTTCGGCTTTGTCCAACTTAATGCCGCGTTCTTCGCTGAGCACTTCGCCGCCCGTCAAAATGGCGATATCTTCCAGCATTTCTTTGCGTCTGTCGCCAAAGCCGGGGGCTTTGACCGCGCAGCCTTTCAAGGTACCGCGGAGTTTGTTCACTACCAAGGTAGCCAACGCTTCGCCGTCCACATCTTCGGCAATGATGAGGAACTGTTTGCCGCTTTGTACGATTTTTTCCAAAACCGGCAAGAGTTCGTTCATAGAGGAAATCTTTTTATCCGTAATAATGATATACGGGTTTTCCAATACGCATTCCATACGTTCGGAATCGGTTACAAAGTAAGGAGAAATGTAGCCGCGGTCAAACTGCATACCTTCCACAATATCCAGTTGGGTGGTGGCGGTTTTGCCTTCTTCTACGGTAATTACGCCTTCCGCGCCGACTTTTTCAATCGCTTCGGCAATCATATTACCGATTTCGCGGTCGTTGGAAGAAATGGTAGCGATTTGGGCTTTTTCTTCTTTGGTCTTTACGGGTTTGTGCATTTTGGACAGTTCCGCTTTGGTGGCTTCTACGGCCATTTCAATACCCTTTTTGACGAGGGTCGGGTTGGCCCCGGCGGTAATGTTTTTAATCCCTTCGGTCAGCATCGCGTTGGCGAGTACGGTGGCGGTAGTGGTACCGTCGCCGGCGACGTCGTTGGTTTTAGAGGCAACTTCGCGGATTAACTGCGCGCCCATATTTTCAAATTTATCTTCCAATTCAATATCTTTGGCGATGGTTACACCGTCATCAATAATAAGAGGAGAGCCGAATTTCTTTTCCAATACTACGCTTCTGCCCTTGGGGCCGAGCGTAACTTTTACAGCGTTTGCAACTTTTTCAATACCCGATTTCATTTTGGCGCGGGCGTCGTCGCCATACATAATTTGTTTAGCCATACTATTTATTTCCCCCTATTACCCTAAAATACCCAAGATTTCGTCTTGGTGGATGATTAAATACGTTTCATCTTCCAGTTTGACTTCGGTGCCGGAATATTTGCCATACAGCACGCGGTCGCCTTTTTTAACATCCATCGGCGCGCGTTCGCCTTTTTCATTTAATTTACCGGCGCCGACGGCCAAAACTTCGCCTTCCATCGGTTTTTCCTTGGCGGTGTCAGGAATGATGATTCCCCCTTTCATCGTTTCTCTTTCAATGGGCTTTACGATAACACGGTCGCCCAACGGTTTAATTTTTACTTCTGCCATTTTCACTCACTCCTTATGAAGATATTGTAAATATAACGCCCGTGAGGTTGTTAGCACTCACTTTGGCTTAATGCTAATTTAGCATTTCTGTTTAAAATTGTCAACCCCCTTATTAGAGTGCTAATAAAGGGGTTGCTAAAATAAGGCTTTTTCAGGCGGAAATTACTTTCTGGAAAAGAAAGTTTTGAGCCGTTGCTTAAAAGTCGGTTTATGAGCCGGAAGAATTTTGATAAGTACCGCAGAAATATTATCCTGCCCGTCTTTATCGTTAGATACCCGCACTAATTGCTTACATAATTTAACAATTGGTAACTGGTTACCCTTGCGCAGAATATCGCCCATATCGTTTTCGGAAAGCCCCTTATACAGACCGTCCGAACAGAGCAAAAGCGTATCACCGATTTTAACAGGGAATTTTAACAGGTCAAATTCAATGTTCTTTTTAATGCCCATAGCGCGGGTGAGCACATTTTGGATTTTAGAGTGGTCGGCTTCTGCACGGGTTAAAAGACCGCGGCGGACGTGTTCCATTGCCAAAGAGTGGTCCGTGGTGATTTGGACAATCTTTTTATCCCTGAACAAGTAAAGGCGCGAATCGCCCACGTGTACAGCGGTGGCAAAATCTCCGTCAAAGAGTATGCCTGTTAAGGTGGTGCCCATCATACGGTAAATATCGGAAGATTGCGCCGTAGAATAAATAGCGGCATTAGCCAAATTGGCGGCCATTAACAGTTTGCGTTCGGTCAGGTCTAATTTAGGAAGAAAGTTCTCTGGAATTTTGAGTTGGTTCGTATTTATCTTGCGGATAGTTTCCGCCAGTACCGAAACGGCAATGTTGCTGGCAATTTCACCCGCGCTGTGCCCCCCCATACCGTCGGCTACAACACCAAGTCCCAAGTCGGAAGAGATGAGTACATTGTCTTCGTTTTTTTCACGAATTTTACCAATGTCGGTTACGGCAGCAAATTCTATGTCAAAACTGCTCATAACTCCTCCTTAAATAAAAGGGTTCCCACACACGAAAGCGTAGCGAATATATATAACAGCAAAATCAGGAAACCGTAAGCGTTGTTATCTTGCGCGTTGCGGTTGAAGTTGTAGAGCGGCAAACTGATGGCATAATCCCATACAGACAGGTCCATTTTGTTTTCTCCGCCGTGGTAATATTGCTGTAAGAAATGGATAAACAGCGGCATTGATTGCTCGTCAAACACGCCGGGTACCACACGGTTGATGCGGGTTTCCAGGAACGTATAGGTTTCCTCTGCGTTCTTTCCGGAAAGTTCGTTAGTGTGATCAAGTTCGGCAAAGGTCTGGCGTTGCGTTTTAATACCTACCAGTTTTTCCATACGGGCATTGGATTCGGTGTTGCCATTTCCCGCCACCTTGATATGATCGGTTAACGCGGTTAAGGTATTATTGGTTGTTACCGTCAAACCGGACACCGCATATACCCACATTCCGCCAATGCCGAGCACCATTAGCACAAACGGGAAGATAATGCTGTTTTCCCGCCTGGCAAGGAGGTAATAGGCCGATAAGAAACCACAGAATAGAGCCGCATAAAAAATAACCTGTACAGTAATATTTTGGCTGGCTGGCGGAATAGACAAATGCGCCGCCAAAAATGCGGTGCTCATAGAAAAAATGAGCAGGGCCGTACCCAGAACGCCTTGGCCTATGGTTCGGTTGATGCGCCAGCAGAGCGAAAGCCCCCACGCGGCCGCCAGTACCAAGTAGCACAGGTAATATTCCGGCGTAAAGAGATATTGCCCGACTTGGGATAAGTCCATAAAGGCCGCTTCGGGCGTGAATAAGCCCGTCATATACGATACTGCCGCCAACGCTATTAACAGCGTGGTAGAGCGCGAAAAAGCCTTTAACGCAGACGAGGCAAAGATGAGCAGCAGGGTAATGACCGCTACACCCGTCATCATGGCTTGGTTGGGCTCGTACTGGGAGGTAAAGAAGGGGTGTATCAGGTTGGATAAAAATCCTGCTGTTAAGTCTGTGTGTACGGAGCAGATTTTACCCAAAGAATAAAAGACGTAAATAATCCCCGCCGCAAATGCCATAAAGAGCGGCACAAAGAGGATAAATTTAACCATATCCGTTGCGGTTCCTTTTATATCTAACCCTTGGTCTGCGGCACGCGGCTTGCGCACCTGTTTGGCAGGCACAAATACATTGACGGGTTTTACGTCCTGCGCCGCCAACATTTGCGGGGCGGGTTCTCTTTGGGGAACCTTAGGAGTATTCGGAATATCCGCCGCGGCGTTTATACTGGGCATAAGCGACGGCAGGCGGGCCGAAGAGGTTGTTTTGGGCCGTGCGACGACTTCCTGTGCGCGGGCCTTGGTAATGTTTTGCGTAGTAGGCAGTTCCTCTTTGGCTATTTTTAACGGGCCTTCTTCGCCCAAATCAATCGCGCGGCCAGAGTTGCCCATCTTTACGCGCAGTTGGTCTTCGGCACGCATTTTTTGGAAATACAAATAGGTTTCTTTGGCGGTTTGAAAGCGGTCGTCCGGGTTTTTGCTCATCAGTTTTTGCACCGCAAGCGCCAACCAGCCCGGCATATCTTTACGGATTTTGGCAGGATTGGGAACCGGGTCGTTGATGTGTTTTTGGATGATGTCAATGGTGTTTTTGCCATTGTACGGAAATTGCCCCGTCAACACATAATACATACTGGCCCCAATGGAATAGAGGTCTGCACGGGTATCTAAATCCTTGCCTAGGGCTTGTTCGGGCGCGATAAAATACGCTGTTCCGGCCAGTTCGGTTGTTTTAGTGGAGCCTTTGCTTTTATCCACCTTTTTGGCGATACCGAAATCCACCACCTTGGGCTGCATTTGCGGGTTAATTAAAATGTTGGAAGGTTTGATATCCCGGTGAATAATTCCCTTTTCGTGTGCGGCGGATAAACCTTGCAAGACACCTTCAAATAAATCCAAGATAATTCCGATAGGCAGTACCTTATTGCGTTTTAGCATCATAGAAAGGGTTTGCCCCTCAATATAAGACATTACAATAAAGTAATACCCTTTTTCCTTGCCTACGTTATATACGTTTACAATGTTGGGGTGGTCCAGTTCTGCAATAGCGCGCGCCTCGGTTAAAAAGAGTTCCACCGCCTTTTTATCATTAGCCAAGGCCGGGCTTAAAATTTTTACGCAAACAATGCGGTTTAAGGCTTTGTGGCGTGCTTTATAAACGGCACCCATACCGCCTTCGGCAACTTTGTTTAAAATTTCGCAACCGGAAATTTCTTGTCCAACCAACGAGGGAGTATTATTCATAAGTTCCTTTACAACTAAAAAATCTTTAAATGATGATACAAAAACTGCTTGATTTTATGGTAACCAAGCAATAGAATATAACTATAAGTAATCTTATCATATTTTACGGGAATAGTTACAGGCTTTTTACAGGGAGCATTTTATGAGCGAAAGCAGTTTTACTTTACTTAGGGATATTGGCACGCTGCCGCTGGAAAATAACGAGGAGGTCCGTTTTAGTATAGATGCCTACCGCGGGTATCGCTATGTATCTGTGCGGCGGTATCTGCTGACAGATTCTTTCAGCGGGGCCACTCGCGACGGCGTAACTATGACGCCGGAAATCCTGCGCGCCTTGGACCCTCTGCTAGCGGCGTTGCCTGATGATATTAAAGCGGTAAAAGACGGCACGATTGGGAAGTTTGCCAAACGCCCGGGCATTTGCATTGTGGCCTCTGTCGGTACCTTTAAGGGGCGCCGTGGGCTGGATTTGCGCCAATGGCAAGAGGATGTGGGCTTTACCAAAAAGGGTATTTGGCTGCCGCTGGAAAAACTGCCGGAAATTAAAAAATTGTTTGCGGCCACCCGCGAGGCCTTGGACGAAAAACCCGAGGATGATTTTTAACTTTTTCCCGTGCAAAAAAACCCCGCTTTTTAAGCGGGGTTTTTTCACTAGCCTATTTGTGTAATTCTTCGTGTGGAACAGGGATATTGTGATGTTCCGCCAGCATTTCCTTGGCGTTTTCAAATACGCGGTCCGGCAAAATATCCCGCATACATTTAAAATGACCTAAGGGACACTTCTTCCCCCCGTGCAAGGCACACGGGCGACAAGGCAAATCTTTTACCTCTACTACGCGGTGTCCTTCCCCGTACGGAAAGAAACCCAGTTCGCGTGTGGTCGGCCCAAAGATAGCCAAGGTCGGTACATCAAAGGCGGTGGCAATGTGCATCGGGCCGGAATCATTGGTAATAAAGAGTTTAAAGTGCTTCATTAAAGCCATCAAATCAGCCAAACTGGTTTTGCCGCATAAGTTGGCGGCGTGCCCTTGGGAAAGTTGGCAGATTTTTTCGCCGAGGTCGGCATCTTTATTCCCGCCGCCCACGAGTACGGCCTGTACACCCAGTTCTGTTTGCAGGCGGCTGATAAGTTGCACAAAATATTCCATCGGCCAGCATTTTGTCGGCCAGGCACTTCCGGCGTGGATACCGACAAGCGTTTTGCCTTCTAAATTAAAATCTTTCATCAGGCGGGCGACATTTTCCTCGGCAGACGGAGCATAGCGCATATTGAGTTTTTCGGCCTTGAATTTTTCCTTTACAATGCCTTGCAAGAGCGACAGGTTGCGCTCCGCATCGTGAATCATCCAAGAGAACGGTACCGTTTTAGTGTATAAAAACCAACCCTCGCTAGACGTAAATCCAATGCGCACGGGCACACGGGAAAGCCAAGCGATGAGCGCGCTTCTAAAACTGCGGTGCGGCACGAGCAGGATATCAATGCCGGAGGCTTTAATAGCCTTAGCCGTTTTCCAGACACCGACAATTTTATTCCAGCCGCGTTTATCGTTTAAAATAATCTCGGAAACCTCTTTCATTGGTCTAAAAATATCTTCCGTCTGCGGGCGGGTAATCACCACGATTTTAGCCTCGGGAAAGAGTTTAGCCGTCTTTTGGATAAGCGGAGTCGTCAGTACGCTGTCACCAATGAACGAGGTTTGGAAAATACCGATTTTATTTACCTTTTTACCGGCCAAATTGGCATCTTCATACGCCCAATCGCCCAGTTTAGGTTCTTTATATTTGATTTCAATGCCCCACGGTTTAAGTGCTTCCAAGTATTTTTCCAAGGTGTGTTTTTCAAGTACCGGGGAAGTTTTGTGGAATTTTACAAACATACGGCGCGCTACGGAGTTCTTGTCATAGCGGACGCGGTGCGGAATACGGCTGAAAAAGCCCATTAAAATACTTTTTAAGGTAGCGTGAAGGTCCAAATAATGCGTAAAATGCCCCGCGCGGATTTGGCGGATATTGGCCCATAAACCCTTTTTGGCGACCATAATTTCGTCAATGTCCGGGTGTCCGGCGAGCACTTGGGCAAACTGCGGCTTTACCATTAGTGTAATGCGCGCGTTGGGCCATTGGGCCTTGATATTCTTATATACCGGAGAGGACAAAACAATATCCCCCAGCGAAGAAAGACGCACAACTAAAATATTCGGGTTATTTTCGTTCATAATTATTTACCACTTCCATTATACGGTTGGTTGCTCCTTTAAAACTAAGCGCCGTTTTCCGCGCTTTTTCGGACATATTTTCCAGTTGTGCCGGGTCAGCCAGCAACCGCAGCACCGTTTCTTTAAAATTGGTCTCGTTTACCAACACTCCCCCGCCGCTTTCCAATAAAGACTGGGCAGTTAAGGGAGCATTGTAAAAATAGCGGCCGAACAAAACGGTTTTAGATAAAATCGCCGGTTCTAACAGGTTATGCGCTCCCCTCGGTACGACCGAGCCGCCCACAAAAGTAAGCGAAGCGCAGGCATAGAGAGATTGCAGCAGACCCATTACATCAGCGCAAAGAATATCGGTGTTTTTATCAAATTTTCCGGTGCTGATAAATCCGTAATGCAGTCCGCTTTGGCGCAGGGCCGTTTCTATTTCCGGTTTGCGCTCCAAATGGCGCGGGGCAAAAATAATTTTGGCCTCTGTTTTAATAATATCCGGCGCAGAGCGGAAGAGCATAGTTTCTTCTGCCGGGTGTGTGCTGCCTAATACCAAAATTTTACGTCCGTTCCAACCGAGCGAAGTCAGCATTTTTTCTACTTCGCCCACTTTTGCAGGATTGTCATTTAAGGTGTCGTATTTTACGTTGCCGCAAACAAAAATTTTATTTTTTTCCATACCCAATTTCTCGTAATGACAAGCGGCCTCTTGCGTTTGTAAGGCGGCAAATGAAAGCGTGGAAAAAATTTCTTTAAAAAGCGGTTTGATAAAAGAATACGCGCGTGCTGATTTGGCAGAAATGCGCCCGTTAATAATAGCCGCAGGCACACCCGCTTGGTGGGCGGCCGCCAGCATATTGGGCCAAATTTCCCGCTCTACCACAAACAGACGGTGCGGTTTTGCCAAGCGGATAAAGCGCTTACAGGACGGATAAAAATCCAGCGGGGCCAAAAAGGCTTGGGTAATGTCGGGGTTTTTTAAGGCCGTTTCTTTGCCCGCTTCGGTGGTGGTGGTTACGATAACCTCTTTTTTATAAAACTTTTTTAGGCGGGAGATAACCTCTTTCATAGACATTACTTCCCCCACACTTGCACAATGGAGCCATAAAGCCCCTTGGGGTATTTCCCCGTCTTTTTCAAGGCCAAAGCGTTCTTTTAATTCTTGGTATAAGTGTTTTAAAAGGCCGCGCCGCGGTGAGCACAAAAAGCCCAGTGCCACACCCAATGCGGCCAAAGGAAAAATGAGGTTAGTCAAAAATAAGAGAAGTTTTCCCATATATATCTTATTATATGATATTTGTCTGGCCGTCGGCTACTGAGGCATAAAAAAGCCCCGGTGTGCGCCGGGGCCGGTAAAGAAGTTGTTGGCTTATTTGGCGGAGTCAGCGTCTGCGGTGTTTTTCTTTTTAAACAGGCCGCCGATACCTTTGATAACATTTTTGGCGGTATCCACTCCGGTTTGCGCCACTTGACCCGTGGTTTTAACGGCTCCGGTGGCCACGTTTCCGGCGGTACTTGCCGTGCCGGCGGCTACCTTGCCGGGCGTTTTGTAATTTAAAATACCGCCCAGTACGGAGCCTACGGTGTTTAATACATCTAATTTGCCGGACGGGTTATCCATTGTTCCGCCGATTTTGATGACGACAGGCGTTTGCGACGTAAGTACGGTGGCGGATACTTTCATATCCAATGCCTGCGTATGGAAGTTGATATTGCCGCTTCCGTTAATGTTTGTCAGTTTGGACGCAAAGGTCGTCTTATCCACCTTCATTACACCGCTTGTAAAGGTATAAATCCCCTCGCCGTTGGTAAAGGTAATTTCGCCTTTTTGCGCGTTAGCCTCCGCCGGGAAAATATCCACATTTAACTTGCCTGCCACATTTCGTACCAATGTAATAGGCAGGAGCAAAATTTTAACGTATTTATTTCCTTTTACAAACGAATCAATATCCGTAATCGCACCGGGTTGCAGTACAAAGGAAACCTGTCCGTTGGCCTTTTTCATTGTTTCGCTTACACCTGTTAAGTTGGCATTTAAGGTAAAACCGTCCGCGCGGAAATACGGCACGCTGATAGGGCCGACTTTAATGTTGCTTTTAATGTTCATTAACAGTTCAGGCCCGGCTGTTTTGTTTCCGGAAGCGGTGTCCGTGTCATTTTCTGTTTCGGCAGCGGCATAGGAAGGAAATTCTTTTAAGGTAAATTTATCCAGTTCCGCATTAAAAACAATGTTCAGTACATCTTTAATGTTTTTGTACGAGAACGAGGAGGTAAATTTTTCCCCGTTTAAAAATCCGGTAAGCGACGGGCAGGCAATATCATTAATGGAAGTGATTTTGACGGTGCCGTTCAAGTCTTTTACTGTAAACGGTGCATACATTGCACTTACATTTTTTAATAGAATTTGGCCGCTGATATCTTGTCCGTCATTTTTATCAGTGGCTTTAAACGCGCCCGTAATAAGTCCTCCGGGTTGGAAATCCGCCACCGTATCGGTCATTTGAACGATTTGACCTAAGTCGGTAGAAAGGTCCGCCTTAACGGAATAAGTGGGGGCCGCCCCCGCCCAACCGGCAGTGCCGGCTAACGAGAACGCGCTGTCCATTACCGAGAGTTTGGCTTGCGAAATAACCGCAGTAGATTTTTCCAAATCTGCCACGGCCTTTACTGCCATATGGATAACCGGGAGCGAGAATTGCGGCAAGTCCGGCAGAATTTCGGCTACGGTTTGGTTGCTGATTCCGCTTAACGTGCCCGACAGGTCGGCCTGCGGGGCTTCAAAGTTTTTGATACCGCCCTTTAATTGCAGTTTTACCGTTTTGTAAGTGGCGGAAATATCGTTGACGGTAACGTACGCTTTGGGCATATTTAAATTGGCCAGAAATGTGCGCAAGGAAATGCTGACAGGCACCGTCATATTCAGCCCGGCGGCAGAATATTCAGTCGTAAATTTGATTTTGATGTCAAAAGGACTATCCAAATCAAACTCGCGGATTTCCACCTGTAATTTGTTGACCGAAGCGTCCATACCCGTTTGCAAATCTTTATAAGTAAAATTGCAATTATTGAGTACGATTCTGTCCGCCAACAGAACAAAGGACAGGTCGGAACTGTCATTTTTATTGTTATCGGCGGACGCAACGGCGGAGTCCGAAGCCGGGATGAGGGTGTCAAAGTTAAAAGAGCCGTTTTTGTTTTTAATGACGTTTACGTCCAGGCCGTCCACCAATACGGTAGCAATTTCCACCCGCTTTTTAAGTAGCGGCATTAAGGCCAATTTGACTACCAACTTATCGGCTTTAACAAAAGTGCCGTTTTGAAAGGAGGTGTTTTCGGACAAGGCAAAA
>OIYP01000157.1_pt1 | contig 48194 bp, 46 predicted proteins | sample 1588261 | NCBI WGS metagenome assembly OIYP01 (sample SAMN03283293) | human gut metagenome | biome: human-associated habitat; material: feces | host: Homo sapiens | place: Peru | collected 2012 | reverse complement strand
CTCTTTTTTCTATTGTCCATTTTTTACGGACTTGTTCAATACATTAGGGGTTATTTTTATTCGCCGTTTTTCTTTTTGTCCCATAATTCCATAAGTTTTTATGGTTTTCTCTTGCGGCACTCATAGGGTAATTATAACGCCACTCATCATATTCCTCTTGCGTTATTTCTCCGTTTTTGAGCTGCTCATGTTTTTTGCTCCATTCCATAAACCCGTCGGATTCGTGAGATGTCGGGTCTTTTGGCATTAAATAAGGCAAACCTATTTCATCGGTGCAAATATGTAAATCGTACTCATCTTCAAGTGCGAAAAGAAGCTGAAATAACGCTTCGTAATTATTTATGTCGGGAACTTCCAAGGCTGACGGCTGTACACCGACAATAGCGGCTAACCGTTCAACATATTTACCCTTTGGTCGTCTTGTTCCGCTTTCATATTGAGCAATGCGTACATCTGCTCCGAGTTTGTCAAAGCCTGCGGCTAAGCCTAATTGTTTTTGCGTGAGATTTTTTCTTTTTCTAAACCTCTTTAATCTATCGCCAACTGTCATATCTTACTCCTAAACATTTTTGTATAATTTGATTATAACCGATAAATTTGAAATTTGCAACATCTTAAACAAAAAAGTTTAATGAAATTGTGTTATAAGTATTGACATAAACAAAAATGTTTAGTATTATACAAATGAACACTAAACAATATTGTTTAGTAACCGAAGGGAGGTGAAATAATGAACAAACTTTTCATGAAAGCCGAGGAAATTCAAGAAGAATTAGGAATTTCAAAAACATATGCTTATAAAATTATAAAAGAATTGAACGAAGAACTTGAAAAAATGGGTTATAAAACTCTTGTAGGTCGTGTCAGCCGTAAATTCTTTAATGAAAAGTTTTATGGCATAAATGAAAATGCAGAAGAGAAAGGAGCGTAAATTATGCCTGTTTACAAAAATCAAGATAATGGCACATGGTATGTTTCTGTTTACTATAAAGATTGGGAAAACAATCAATCTCGTAAGGTTAAGCGTGGCTTTAAAACTAAGCGTGACGCACAGGAGTGGGAAAGAGAATTTCTCTCAAAGCAAGCAGGCGATCTTAGTATGAATTTTGAAACCTTTGTTGACATATACAAGGCAGATATGAAGGATAGAATTAAGGAACATACCTGGATAGGAAAGAATGCTATTATTGACAAAAAGATTTTGCCTTATTTCAAAAATACGAAGATTAACGAAATAAAACCGTCCGATATACGAGCGTGGCAAAATGAAATGATGGCTTATCGTTCTCCGAGTGACAAAGCATATTCACCGACTTATCTTAAATCAATTCATAATCAACTCAGTGCAATTTTTAATCATGCAGTAAGATATTATGATTTAAGAAACAATCCAGCGGCAAAGGCAGGAAATATAGGCAAAAAAGAAAGTGACAGAGAAATGCTCTTTTGGACAAAAGAAGAATATCTTAAATTTGCAGATGTGATGATGGATAAACCTGTGTCGTTTTATGCATTTGAAATGCTGTATTGGTGTGGCTTACGCCTCGGCGAGATGCTTGCATTAACTCCTGCTGATTTTGACTTTCAAAAGGAAACCGTACGAATAAATAAATCTTATCAAAGATTTGATTGTAGGGATGTTATTACAGACCCAAAGACACCGAAAAGTAAGCGAACAGTAAAAATGCCTGCGTTTCTTGCCGAAGAAATGCAGGACTATATTCATGGTATTTATGGCATTGAAGACGACGACAGAATATTTCAAATTACAAAAAGTTATATGCACCATGAAATGGAAAGAGGGTGTAAATTAGCAAATGTAAAAAGAATTCGTATCCACGATTTAAGGCATTCTCACGTTTCGCTTTTGATTGATATGGGCTTTAGTGCAGTCGATATTGCAAATCGTGTAGGTCACGAAAGTATAGATATTACTTTTAGATACGCCCATATGTTTCCTAACAAGCAAAGCGAAATTGCAAATAAACTGAATATTGAAAGGAGTGTTGATAATGTCGGCGAAAAATCTTGACTCAAAAGGCAGATTGCGAAACAAAATCGTATCGTTTCGTATGTCGCCCCAAGAGGCAAAGCTTCTTGACGATTATGTTTCTGTTTCGGGACTTAATAAGCAAGATTATATTATCGGCAGGGTGCTGAGAACGGAAATAACAGTTAATCCCGGTCCGAGAGTTTATAAAAGTTTGAGGGACAAGTTAAATAATGTTTACAGCGAACTTTGCAGAATAGAAAAAGGCTCCGAAATTAGCGAAGAAACACTTTGTCTTATTTGTTATATGTCTGCCATTTTAAGAGAAATGGGAGGGTAATTATAATGAACGAGAAAATAAAAAAGACTGCTTTTGAAACATCTGGCGGTACAGATGAAAAGCAGTCACTAATAAATAGCAACAATATTATAACCGATGAAGATGATTTTTGCAATAGTGATGATTTGTTTGCAGAATTCAGAGAGGAAAGCAACCCTAATTTTATAAGAACTTTTACTTTAGGTGAGCTTTTTGATAAATCATATGATATTAAGCAGCCGATAATTAAAGATTTGCTTTATCCGGGAATGTACTTATTTGTCGGTGCACCTAAAATCGGTAAATCGTTTGCAATGTTGCAAATAGCACATCATGTCAGCAACGGTTTGGATTTGTGGGATAAAAAGGTCAATCAGGGAAAAGTAGTTTATCTTGCTCTTGAAGACAGAGAGCCTCGAATAGTATCTCGTTATTATAATATGTTTGGCGTTCCCCCAAATCCGGATAATATAATAATTTCAACATTCTCAAACAAGGCGGGTCACGGTCTTGAAGGTCAACTTGAATATATTTTGGCAAAAAATCAAGGCGTATCTTTAATTATAATTGACACTTTACAGATGATTAGGGAAAGCTCAAACGACAAAATGAATTATTCAAGTGATTATGGAATTATTGAAATTCTTAAAAGATTTGCTGATCGATTCAAGGTGTGTTTGCTTGTTGTTCATCACACAAGAAAGCAAGATTCTGATGATGTGTTTGATACAATTTCAGGTACAAACGGATTGCTTGGTGCTGCTGACGGAGCATTTGTTATGCAAAAGGAAAAACGAGGCAAGAATAAAGCTACTATTTCCGTTACCGGCAGGGATTTGCCCGAACAATGTATTCAAATTGAACGCTCGGCAAATTGCACTTGGGATTTTGTAAAATCCGATGTTGATTTATTCGATAAGCCAAAAGATAAAATACTCGATAAAATTGTGTCTTTTGTTTCTGCCTGTAAGGTTTGGCAAGGTACGGCAACTCAATTGATAGAAGAAACGAAATTTGATATTACTCCAAATGTATTGAGTCGTAGTTTGAATGCACTTCATTCTGTGTTATTAAACGACTATAACATTGAATATAAGTTTGAACGAAAACATTTAGGCAAAATAATATCATTGTCGATAATAGAATAGGTGCGTCGATGTGTCGATATTTTAACCGTTGTGTAATTATCGACGCAATCGACACACTTTTCTCAAAACACCGTAGGTCGCAAGGGCACTTATGATGCGTAAGTGTCAAAAGTGCTTTTGCGTTACTCTTGGCAAGAGTAACAGAAAAATAAGGTTTGTAAATTATAAGAAAGGGCGTGACGATTATATATTTAGCAAGCATAAGTATTGAACTTGGTAAAGGCGCACTAAAGCATAACAGCAGGATATTTAATACCTCGAATACAAATCCCGAAAGGTCGCACCTGAACAAAGAGTATATAAATGACGATATAAAAAATGTTTATCACGAATTGTTTGATGAAGCTGTTGAGCGTTATAACTCCAAACAAACTCGCAATGACAGAAAAGTAAAAAACTATTATGAAAAAATTTGCAACGGTAAACAGGAAAAACCATTTCATGAAATAGTAGTTCAAATCGGCAATAAAAACGATTTTGGAATCGATAAGCAAACAGCCGAACTTGCAGAAAAGGCACTTGATAATTATGTTAGCACTTTTCAAAAACGCAATCCGTATTTGCGTGTGTTCTCCGCCCATATGCACTTGGACGAGGCAACGCCGCATTTGCATATTGATTTTGTTCCATTTACAACCGGAAGCAAGCGTGGACTTGATACAAGAGTGTCGTTAAAACAGGCTCTTGCAAATCAAGGCTTTGTCGGCAACGGCAGAGAAGAAACAGAATGGGCATTATGGGTGAATTCCGAAAAAGAATCATTGGCTGAATCTATGCTTAATTTTAATATTGAATGGGAAAATCAGCATACAAGCAGAGAACATTTATCGGTTCTTGATTATAAAAAGAAAGAACGGCAAAAAGAAGTTATACAGCTTGATGAAAAGGTCGATATGCTTAAAAATGAAATTGAATGTTATCAAAATTGCAATAATGAATTGCAGGAAATTGATGAAAGTGGTTTTGATGACAAATTCGTTTTACCCGAACCTAAGCCGTTTATGTCGGCAAATGCATATAAGAAATTGATTGAACCGATGTTCAATAAGCTAAAGCAAATGGTAAAAACGTTGATTGTAAGATGCTTCAAAGCAGAGGCACGAGCTTTTAATGCAAACAGAATTGTCGGGAGGCTTCAAAATGATGTCGAAATTTATAAAAAAGATGCAAAATCATTCAGCAAGATGGCTCACAGAGCAGATAAAAAGCTTGCTCAATACAGCAAGCTTCGCAGAATAATCGGGCCGAAAAATGTTGATGAAATTCTAAAACAATCTCAACCAAGAAATAAAGAAAGGTATAGGTGATTTTATAAAAAAATATATAACAGACAAAATTACAGGCATTAGCTATACACTTGTAGGCGATGTATATATTCCAAATCTCGTATCAACTGATACGAATTATAAAATTGGTCGTTGGGGCAGAAAACATAAGGAATATATTAAGCAACATAAACCGTCATTTTATACAATCTTGCTTACTCAATGCAAATTAAATTCATACTTGCATGATGTTGATGTCGGAGCAACAGAAATGTATGATACACTAGTTAAGAAATTAGCAAAACAAGAAGGCATAACAGAGAAACTCAAAACCGAAAACCAAATGCTTTGGGTGCAACAAATGAACAACATCACAAATCGTGCAAGAGAAATTGTTAGCAAAGAGATTATATTTACTATATAAGCAAAATACGGCAGGGATGACCTGCCGTATTTTTATAGGTTTTTTATCAGCCATTTCAGCATTTTTGTATTTATATCTGTCAAATCAGCGTGTTTATCATACTGACTAAAATACGAAATGCAGATTATTTGAATTGAATAAATCACAAATGGTAATGCTTGTTTTTCACTATCAGAAAGTTTGTTGATACTGTCATATCCTGCTACAAGATTTTCAAGTATTTCAAGCCACTTGTTTATATCAATATTTGATTTAGAAAAACATTCCGATAATATTGCAGTTGCACAGTAACAGATGTCAAATATCCTAACATTAACCTCTGTCAAATCAAAATCGATAAAGCCTTTAAACTCCCTATTGTCAAAAATCATATTTGACGGATTAATGTCACGGTGAATAAGTGTGTAGGTAATTGATTTATAATTTTACCAAAGGTGTTTTTATAATCATCTATAAATTCTTGGGAAAGGTTTTGTATTTTATCTATACTTTCCACACAGTCATTATATATGTTTACCGACTTGAAATCAGCATTATCAAATTTTTTCAATTTATTATGCAGTTTTGCTATATTGATACCGATTGTATAGGCAATACCTGTATCTGCAAATATATCTTCGCATTTAAGCTGTTTACCTTTTATTCGATTTACTATTAAAAAATACAAATCGCCGCATTGCAAATAATCATCACCGTTTTTGAGCTTAACTATATCTGCAAACATAATCGTCTTTTTGATTGATGCAAGATTTGCCGAATATTTTATCACATAATCATTACCGATATAAAACGCATTTTCGTTTTGTTTGCCGGTGTTTTCATTAATGATATTAGTGACCTCGCTATCCTGCAAATCCCAATTGGATAATAGTTTTTTAATTCTTGTTTTTGAAACCATAATATGTTCCTCCTGCAAAATATTAATCTTATACGGCTTACTGCCGATATAAGATTTGATAAATTCAGAAGGAGAGCAACCAAATTCTCGTTTAAAGGCTTTGTAAAATCCTGCATAGGTATTAAAGCCATAATTCATAGCAACATCAATTTTTGATGCACCAATGCTAATTTCATAAACTGCAAACAATAGTTTTCTGCGGGTTATATGTTCATTTGGCGGCATACCAATATGGATATTAAACAATCTACACAAATGCACATATGAATATCCTGCAAGGTTACATAAATCGTCAACAGTAAATTCTGCATCTAAATTATCGTCAATATAATCAATTACAGATTGAATTATTTCACGAGTATCCATCACTTTCCTCCTTTCAATTTCACTTGCAAGTTTAACAGTATTATATCATATCTTTTTTAAAAACATTTCCAATTATATCAAAATGCAGCCGATTTCTCGACTGCATATTGATATTTAATTTAAAAATTTTATTGCCACAAAGAAAATTTTCCGGAAAATTTATTTACATCCTCGGATTTACCATATATTATATAACCATAATATTCAATTTGTTCTGATGTTTGCTGCGAAATAGCTTTTGATTGATAATGAGCAAGGTGAGTTTTATAATGTTTTTGCTGAAAGAGTTAACAAATACCTTATGAAAAAGGCTTTTGAAATTGTAAAAGTAGGCTGTAATGTTATTTTAGATTAGGGCTTTTGGACGAAAGCAGGAAGACAGGAAACAACCAAATATTTCAATCAATTCTGCATTGATGTTGAATGGCATTATGTTGATATAGAACAATTACGATGGGAACAGTTGATAGAAGAACGAAATGCCAAAATTCAAAATGGTAACGGTGGCTACGACTTTTATGTTGATGAAGGTCCATTGAATAAAATGTTGTCAAAATTCGAAGAACCAAAAAGAGAAGAAATGGATATTTGGATTGAAAATAAATAAGTGAATGGGCAGAACTATGATTTTATATCACGGAATCAATATAGCAAATATAAAAATACTTGAACCAAAACAAGCAGACCACGACAGACCTTGTGTGTATATGACTACGTTTGAGATTGTATCTTCATTTTATTTGTGTAATGCAGTTGAGCGCCCGTACTATTGGTTTCCTTATGGATTTACAAAAGAGAATATACCAATTTATCACGAACTCTATCCTAATGCTCTCAAAGAAGTTTCGGACGGTGTTGCCGGATACATATATAAAGTTGAAGCAGATGAAAGCCAAGTTATTCCGTTCAAGAATATTCCTACCGCAAGACTTGCAACAGAATCTATTGAAGTTGCAGATGTAAAGTTTATTGACAATGCCTACGATTATTTTCTTCAAAATGAAAGCAAAGGTTTACTGAAAATCGGAAGATTTGAAGATAAGTCAAAACAGCCGTTAGAAAATTGGTACAATATGATTTATGAATATATCAAAGAGAAAAATATGATGACTACTCCTGATTGTTTATATGCAAAATTTGTACAAGTAAAATTTCCACAGGTTTGAGAAAAATATTTGAAAGAGAACTAAAATGATAAGTAAAGAAACATATATGGCAAATCCTTGTGGCACTTCTTCGTTGCCTTTTTGGAAAGAGAAGCAAATTGTTGTACCTGACAATATGCTAATTTTGCACGATAAAGATTTTAACGAAAGCTATTTAATTGAATATAATGACGAGAAATATTTTAGATTAAAACATAATTTGGTAAATGTAAATGAGCTTGTTCTGCCAAACGGTTTTGAGTTATGTGATGCTACATTGTCGACTTTGCGAAACATATCAACAAATGCTATAAGGGTAGTAAATTAACTGTTGACGAGCTTGAAAGTTATTGCAAAAGAACGGTTTATGCTCAAGAACTATAGATTGCTGTTAAGGATTGTAAAAATAATAAGATTATTGGTACAGGCATTGCTGAATTGAATACAGAAATCGGCTAAGGTATTTTAGAATGGATACAAGTGTCTGAAAAATATCGTGGTAAAGGCATAGGAAGATTTATTGTAAATGAACTATTGCAAAGGATGAAAGGCAAGGTTTCATTTGTTACTGTTTCCGGACAAGTTAATAATTCGACAAATCCGGAAGCACTTTACAGAAATTGTGGATTTGAGGGAAATGACATTTGGCATATAATACATAAAAATAGCAAATAGAATCTATGGAGTTGTTTAGAATTTTACGACTATCCGAGAGCGTTTAAAACATTAATGATGTCGATAAGATTTTCAATTCGTTTGAAAAGAATTCATATTTCAAAATAAATGAAGGTGAATATTATGTCTTTTAATAAATATTCTAAATATATTTTCGATTTTGAACTGTTAGATAAAAAATTTCCGGATGAACAAAATCAAGAACGGTATTATAACCGATGGATGGAAAAATACAATTCTGTTTTTGAAACAGAGAACAATTTCAAATGTATTGAATGGGATTTAAGATGTAGAAAAAGCTTGAAAGAAATTTTTTCTTCTGCTACATTTTTTATTGAAGCAAAAAAGAATTTAGAAACAAAATGCTTTTCGTCGTACTATTTTTGTTTGTACTATTCACTATTTCATGCTTTATATGCTTTAACATTTTTAGACCCATATTTGGAAATAAGTAAATTATTATCGACAACTCACTCAAATTTAATAAATCGATTCATTAACTCGTTTAGTGGTTCAAAAAAAAATATTATTGATGAAAATATTAAGAAACTTTTTAACGATTTAAAATACAAAAGAGAGTACTATTCATATTGTACACCGTTTAATAATCTTTTTAATCCATATGAAGATATTGATGTTTTAGAAACAGAGTTGCTTGTGTGTTATCAGCTCTGTGCTTTTCATTCTTTGATGATTGAAAAAAGCTATCAAAAAAAGTGTGGAACGATAGTTGCAATAGATAAAAATAATTACCTTGAATTCAACAAAACATTTAATCAGTTATTTTCAAAGATTAACACTCATAACGAATATGTACTTGATGATTCATGCAAAAATATTTATTATGAAATCTTACAATATGGCTCAATTCCTCAATATATTTCTATTGATTTAGAGCATCAGTTTGATGAGTTTCATACATATGATTCATTTTATAAATGTATTAGTAAAAGTGATTTAAATATACTTGATATTTGGGAGGTAATATGTGATGCTATTTCATAGCATTGCAAGCATCTTTTAAATAGACAATCAAACTTCAAGATCGTTTTATCAACATGGTTGACAAAATTTTCAATGAGCATTGCCAACAGCTGGAGGAAGAAATGCAAGCAATGTTAAGCATTTATAATCGGTTGAATAGCTTTTAGTGGCATAGACGGTTGCATAATCCAAATCTTAATCTTTGAAAATAAACAGCACAAGTAAGATGAAATGAGATTGTAAATATGTATCTAGAACTGATAATGTCTTATTATCGGTTCTTTTTTACTGAAAACAGTCTAAAAAAGCACAAAAAACGCAAGAAATACAAGAAATCAAAATAAAAATGCAATTTTTTATTGACAATACTCGAATTGTGTTGTATTATTTAAGCATAAGGATGTGAAACATGCAATGAATAGTGCAAGAATACAAGATTCAATAATAGCATTGCTGCTAGATAAAGAAAAATGTAGCGTTCAGGATATGAAGAATCATTTAAAAAACATAGATGATGGATTGTTTTCAGAAGGACAGTTTTCTGGTTCAATTAATACCCTGTTAAGAAAAAAAACAATAAAGAAAGTAGGTAGAGGCATTTACACACTTATTCCAAGGAGTGAAAATATGAGAAAATGTTTTGTGGTGTCACCCATCGGTTCAGAAGGTAGTGATACAAGAAAAAGAGCTGATCAGTTATTTAAATACATAATTCTGCCAGTATGTGAACAGTGTGATTTTTCGCCAATAAGAGTTGACCAAATTAACGATTCCGACTCCATTACTCAAACCATATTAGATCATTTAAAAAATGACGATTTAGTAATTGCAGATATATCTGAACACAATCCTAATGCTTTCTTTGAAATGGGATATAGAACTTCATTGGGAAAGCCGATGATTCATCTTAAGCAATCAAACGAAATAATTCCATTTGATATAGCAAGCATTAGAACCTATGACTATGATTTATCAGATCTAGACTCTGTTGATAAGATTAAATCTCGCTTAGTTAAAACCATTAATAGTATTACATTTGGCGACGATATGCTTGAGCCTCAAGAAACATTTACAAGCACAAATGTTTTACCGTTATTAAATGAAATATCATATAAGCTTGATGATATAGAAAATCTAATTCAAAAAGATAATTCAAGTATGATACAAAGTATAATCAAAGCATGTAATGAGGCGAGACCAGAACCAAAACAAGAGTCTATGGAAGACATGATGACAAGGATGGTTATGGAAAAATTATTGAGCAATCCATCTTCAGCAGACTCATTAATAGCGCTTGCAGATAAATTTGGCAATCAAAATGGTTGATTTTGATTGCCACAAATATGTTCTACATAGTTTGTTTTTTGTAAATTGATAAAACTATATAATTAATCGTTTTTAACAAGTGATTTATTTCACTTGCACAAATAAAAAAGAGCCTTGCAAAGCAAGACTCCTTGAGAAAGCAACCGTGAATCAACTCACAGTATACTCTCCGTGACAAGATATAGTATACTATTCATGGATGCTTTTTTCAAGATATTTTTGTGTTTTTTCAAAAATATTTTATGAAAGGAGATGAAATCCATGGATTTTTTTATGTCAAATTCAAAGGATGAGCATATAGAGTATATCTTCACTGCGTACACTACAAAGAAAGATGGAACTCAAGTATATGCTAAATCTTATGGCAAAAAAGCGTTTCGAATTCCTGTAACAAGAAACGAATAAGTATATGATTAAATAATAAAGAGTGTTGTGGGTTGCCTCTTTTAAGGAGGTGTAAATTATGTCAAATAACCAGCATGTAACACCAAGACCTGATGGTAATTGGCAGGTAAAAGGTGCTGGGAATTCTCGTGCTACCGCAGTTACAAGTACCCAAAAACAGGCGATTGAAATTGCAAAGAGTATTGCGATTAACAAGAAGTCTGAAGTTGTAATACACGGCAAAAACGGACAAATTCGTGAGAAAAATTCTTACGGTAATGATCCGTTCCCGCCAAGAGGTTAACAAAAAGAGCTGGTGGCTAATGCTACCAGCTTGATTATTATATTTGAGTTTTATTGCAAATAATAATGTAAAATGATATAATTAGTAAAGATATAAATGGGGTGATATAGATGGCTAAGGCGGTTAAAGATAAAATTCATGCTCAAGGTATTGATATTTCGATTTATACAAATGATTTCAAAAACGAATATATTTCGCTTACAGATATTGCAAAATATCGTAATGTTGAAGATCCCCGATATGTAATCCAAAATTGGATGAGAAACAGGAATACCATTGAATTCCTTGGTGTATGGGAAGAATTACATAATCCTGATTTTAACCGTGTGCAATTCGATGCGGTTAAAAGTGAAGCTGGTCTAAACAGATTCATCATGACTCCCAAAAGATGGATTGAAGAAATGAATGCAATTGGCATAACATCAAAGGCAGGTCGCTATGATGGTGGAACATACGCTCACAGTGATATTGCAATGGCATTTGCAACTTGGATTTCTCCTGAATTTCAGTTGTATATAATGAAGGACTATCGACGTTTAAAGGCTGACGAAAACAGTAGACTTTCCCTTAATTGGAATTTAAATAGAGAAATTGCAAGACTTAATTATAGAATACATACAGATGCAATTAAAGAAAATCTTATTCCTAGTGACCTTACTTCTGCTCAAATTTCATATACTTATGCAAGCGAGGCTGATTTGTTAAATACAGCGTTATTTGGTATGACAGCAAAGCAATGGCGTGAAGCAAATCCGGATAAAAAAGGAAACATAAGAGATTATGCAACACTAAATCAATTGCTCGTTTTAGCAAACGCAGAAAGCTACAATTCAGTGTTGATAAATGAAGGGAAATCACAAGGTGAACGACTTGTAATGCTGCGTAATGCTATTGTTAATCAGCTCAAAGCAATAGAACAAATCAATATTGAAAACTTACCAATATTAGAGTAAATATATAATTGTTGAAAAACAAATTTTATTTCAAATATAACTAGTGAATAAATATTCTGATTAGATATATGAGGTAATCAAATGGATAATAGTTTGTATTTTTGTAACGTTGAAAAAAATGATAAAAATGAATCATTAATTAACGAGTTCCAAAGTTTTTCAGAGACAAATTCAAAACAAGTATATATAATTAAGAGCCCATTGGGAAACCAACAAGATTTTGAATATGATTATTCTGATTATATCGTTGTATTAATGCCCGGAAAAAAGATTTGCATAATAAATACTAACGATAGTGAAATCGAACAGTTTGAGGATTTTGTTGATGATTTCATTGAAGATATAGGATTTTTAAGTGAAAAGTTTTCTTATAAAAAAACAATAGGAAGACCTCGCTTGTGGCGTAAAAATGTCATCTCTGAAAAGAGTAAATGTTGTTCGATATATGAAATCTTAAATGATTCAAATATTGAAAATAGTAATGACAGAAGAACAGCAGATTTTGTTATTTCACTATTAATAGGTAGTGTTAATGACATTGAACAAATAGGCGGAGATTATCCTGACAATATCCTGGATCAAATTAAGAAGAAAATCGTTTTATTTGATGGAGATCAAAGTAGGTTTATTTATTCTGATTTAATTCATAAAAAGCGTATTACAATTCAGGGACTTGCTGGAACTGGAAAAACAGAGTTGTTACTTCATAAATTAAAAGACATTTATGTAAGTCAAAAAGATTCCCGACTAGTATTTACTTGCTATAATAAAATTTTAGCTAAAAATATGGAAGAAAGAATTCCTGAGTTTTTTAATTTTCAACGTGTTGATGAGCAGATAAAGTGGAATAGTAAATTATGGGTTATGTCTAGTTGGGGATCTTCAATTAGCGAAAATTCCGGCGTATATAGTTATATTTGTCATAAATATGGAATGGATTTTTATTCTTATTCAAGTTCTCATGACTTTGATTTCGTGTGTAAGAAAGCAATTGAGACTATTAAGGCTCTTGATTATTATGAATATTGCTTTGATTATATGTTTATTGATGAAAGTCAAGATTTTCCCAAAAGCTTTTTTGAACTATGTGAATTAGTTACATCGAAAAAAATTTATGTTGCTGGTGATATATTTCAGGATATTTATGACCATGACTTTTCTCAGTCAGTTGAGAGCGATTATTTACTTAACAAGTGCTATAGAACGGATCCTAAAACCCTTATGTTCGCCCATGCTGTAGGAATGGGCTTGTTTGAAAGCCCTGTAATTAGATGGCTTGACGACAAAGAATGGGAAGCTTGTGGATATAGCATTGAACGCATAAATGATAACTTTAAACTAACAAGAAAACCACTTAGGCGATTTGATGATGTTGACACAACTCATATTTCAAATATCGAAATAATAAAGAATGCAGGTAATATTGTTGATGAAGTAATTCTTTTAATAAGAAAAATAATTGAAGAATATCCTACTGTTCAGCCTGATGATATTGCTGTTGTATTTCTTGAATCAAATAATTTTAATTATCAATTTGCAGATGTATTAAGATTGTCAATAATTCAAAATTTTGATGGTTGGAATGCCATAAAAGGTTATGAAACAAAAAGAAAAGAAAAAGATGCTGTCTTTATAAGTAATAAGAATAATATAAAAGGTCTTGAGTTTCCTTTTGTAATTTCTGTAGTTACTAATTCTATTACGAGAAATATTTTTGTAAGAAACACATTGTATATGATGCTTACTAGATCATTAATAACTTCATATTTGATTGTCGACGATTGCGTTGGAAACGCAAATTTCTTTGAAGATTATAGTAATGCTGCTAGTAAAATAAAGCAGGATGGTTTTATGCTATTGAAAGAACCTTCTGCTGCAGAAAAGGCACAGCAAAACAAAAAAGTAAGAATTGCAGTAGATAGTTTAAAGAGAAAACCTATGAAAGATATCATCAATGAAGTGATTAGTGATTCGGAAAATCAAATATCAGAGCAATTAAAGAAAACAATTATCGCATCGGTAGTAAGCTTTTTTAAACAGGAAGATTCAATTCCGTCCGATGAAGATATAATAAGCAGAACCAAAAAAATGATAGAAGCATTTAGGTAGGTTTAAAGAGTGAAAGAGTATAGTTTGAGTTTATCTACGACATTAGTAAATATTGCACAAAGCCCAATAAGAACAAGGCTTGATGTTATTAATCTTTTACTATCAACTGTTAAAGAATACATTGTTGCTGATCCTAATTACGACGTAAGAGAATGTGTTAATATTGCAAAAATTTGTATTGACAGATTCAAAAGAATATTCTTTTCTTTTGAAAACAAAATCTTTTCTGTTTCATTTCCCTTTAATGTTGCTGTAAAGGATGATGGTGTAAATAGTTATTTCTATTTTGAATATCAAAATATAGTAATTGATAATAAATTAACGTCTGTTTTGATTTCTGTATTTTCAAATCAAAATGATTTACAAAACACAACTTCGAAAGATATTTACAGTGTGGTAGCGGATGTATGTAATGAGTTTGGAATTAAAACTGTAATGGAAATTTTAGAAGTTCAAAAAATAGTGTATTATCTATTAACTTATGAGGATGGATACTTTAGATATGATTTCGACACGGAAAGAGATGATAGTATTTACCATCCGAAAAATCATTTTGACCTTTATTATAGTAACTCAAATACTTTTAAAATAGGATTGAAAGATAAAATTAATTTAGAATGGTTTATTAATTTTTCAAATAATAATGCACCAGTTGCATACATAGAATCATAGGGTTGTGCCGTAATAGAAAATTTTTATTGATTATTATTGGCAACACGAGATCTTACAGCCAATGTGATTTGGTTAATACAAGTGATTGAAATAATACGAACAACATTACCCTTGCGAAAATGTTACGATTTTGAAATAAGGGGTAGAGTGGGAGTAGTTCCCTTTGGTTTAGATGTGCCGAAAAGCCCAGTATTTATGCGTGCTTCGGGACTTGGCACTTTTCGGGTAACCATTTTTGCAACATTTTTGCAACACTTTTTTTCAAAAACGTGTTTTCGCACAGATGAAATAGTCCCCCTCAGCTTGCCACTAAACCTAAAAATCGCATAATTTTTAAGGCTTTTGCCCTATTTGGGGCAGAAGCCTTTTTGCATATTTGATAAAACTCCCTCTTTAATATATCATCAAATCAGATAAAAACAGCAAGGTGGATAGTATGAAAACAGAAAAATGCCATATATATTTAAGTACAAAAGAAAGAAATGAAATTGTTGCAGTATATCAAGGCGCACCGCAAATGTTTTTTATACGCCCCTGCTCACAAATGCGAACTGAACAGACACCTTGCCGATGTAAATAAGCAGCCTGAGGAGATGTTCTTTCGGTTGGTAAACCAACTTGCCGAAAAGGAAGGTGTAACCGAACAGCTCAAAGCCACCGATATGATGCTCCGGGTGCAAAAGATGAATAATATCCGCAATAGAGCAACGGAAATTGTAAATGCAGAACTGATTTACAAGGTACAAACACAACGGCAGCAGGGAGTTTTCTTCTCTCTGTTGCCGCTTTTTGCTATATAGGCATTATATCATTAATAAGATCGATTGCAGTTCTTAAAGATTTCTCATATTCTCTGTATTGCTTGATGGCTTTTTCTATTTCTTGAGAAATTTTATCTCTTTCTTGATAGAGTTGGGAAGGAATAATTAAATTTAAAATATCTTCTTCCTTGAATCGTGGATGTTGACTACCCTCTACAGAATTAGCAAAGACAGTTTGAGCTGCTTCAGAAAGCAAAAATGGAACTAGAAAAGCTATGGATTCATCATTTCTCGCTCGTAAAACATAAAACTCTGTAGAAGCACATATTCGTGTATCCACAGCTATATCAACGTAAGCTACTTGACGCAAATACGGACGTAGACGAGAAATGATAACATCTCCGTGTTTGAGGATTTTTTTATTACTATTGATCTTTTCAGGAGTTGATGGAACTCTTAAATAACCACCCATTGCATCAGAGGTATTAATTTGATGCCAGGCTGACGAATTTTTCTTTGAGGTTACAATTTCGTTTTCTAATGAAACAATTTCTGAAAGTAAAACTCCATCACTATCGTTTGCAAAGTTCATTCGTCTTTTTGGATTGTATCTTTCGGGAGTTAATACGAACAGACGTCCCAGTTGAGAAGTTTTGTTTATTACACATATCGCCATATTAATCACCACCTAATTCCTTGCTCGCTGATAAATTTCTTAAACTCACCTGCAATTTGCGATAAGTCGTGGTCTACGTTTTTCCAAGTCTTTGAACAATTCTCTTTATATAGAAGATTACCACGACTATCTTTGCCCGGTAGTTCACTAATACCGAAAAAAATATCTTCTGATGAACTTCTCTTTTTTTCTCTTTTCTGTAAGAACAAAATACTGGTTTTAACGGCTGTATGTGGCATAAACGCATTTCTTGGTATTCCTACAACGCCAACAACTCGACATTTATCATATATCCAACGGCGGAGGATTTCGTTATCCTTGCTGCCAAAGATGTTATCCGGTAAAACAATAGCCATTCTGCCCCCCGGTTTTAACAAGTTTATACATCTTTCCACAAAAAGTACATCTCGTTCAATTCGAGTTTTTCCATAAGATATTTCATAACTTTCTAGAATATCCGGCTCAATTATTTCTCCTGCGAAAGGTGGATTTGTAATAATAATATCAAACAAATCTTTCTTTTTTTCGATCCTGAGAATATCCTCGATGGTAGTAGATATTTTGCTGATACCTTTATCAAATAAAGAAACCCGTACATTGTTTCTTAACAGACTATTTGCCTTATAGATATGTGTGTCATTTACATTTCCGATATACATCAGTAAACGCGCAATTCTAACAGCAGTATTATCAAAATCAACTCCCCATAAATCGGTACCTTTTATCCCGCTATGTAAATAAGCGTGATATAAGAATGCACCGGAACCAGCAGCAGGATCTAAAATACTTTCATTAATTTTAGGGTTTAGTATATCAATGCAAAAGTTCACAAGATATCTTGGGGTAAAGAACTGACCTTTTGATCCTTTTTTTTCACGAGAAATAATATATTCAAAGATACCATCGATGCCTTCAAATCCACCGTCTATAAACGAATAAGACTTTAAAATATCACAGCATACAACAAATTGTTCCTCTGAAATATTAAATTTTGTTTCGATTAGCACACCAGACCAAGTGTCATTAATTAGCACCAAAAGATTATTAGCATCGTTTAAAGTATTGATGTTTGGGGTACTGTGCAAATCTTCCCATAACTTAATAAGTACAATTTTAAAAATTTCTTCAAACTCATTTTCTCCTGAGTTTGCCAACATTATTTCTTCCAAACGTTTATATATAGTGTCAAACGTTTCAACAGTTGCAGGTTTTCTTTTTGACATAACCATCTCTCTTTTCTAAAAGTAGTATATCATATTCAAAATCCAAAGTAAAGACCGCGGTCGAAATTAAATAAAATATTCTGATTTTGAATATTCTATTTTGTCATATATAATAAAAAAGGAGGATATTGTTGATTGTGAAAAGTGTATATACAGATGATTATATTAATATTATTTCTACCTTACGAGCTATTCGAATCAATAAAAACATCACACAAGTTGAAATGGCAAAATTATTGAACGTAACACAGTCATTTGTTTCTAAAGTTGAGAATAGGGAGCGCAGACTAGATGTTGTTGAACTGCTAACTTGGATTGATGTTTTAGGTGTTTCGGCAGAAGATGTTTTGCCAAAGAGGTATTTAGGAGGTAATAACTAATGGGGTTTATGACAAGAGAAGAATATGAAAGATATGTTACGGAGAACATTGTTAATGTTATAGGTGCAGAAGCTATTAACGATATTAAAACAGCTTTACAACCGCTAATAGGTGCACAGTTTAATATATTATCTATACCAGAAGAAATCTTACTGGCATTTGAACCGTCTCAAATAGGAACAATTATCGGTTCTTTGATGGATGCGTGTATTCCTCAATTATCTAAAATAACCGACTCTAACACCTTTGATAATGTAGGACTTCGAAAAAATGAAGGTATCCTTGGTGACAGGGAAGGCTATCCAGATTATCTTCACACTTCTGGGAAAAGACTGGAATTAAAACTTCTATTTGTTGATAATCCTAATATTGAAATAAAAAAACCACTAACACCAAGAGAACCATCTGCCCGTTTAACTCAAAAAGTAACATTTAAAAATGTTCAAGCTGATAAAGACTTGTTATTAGTTATAGCTTATGCGTTAATGGAAAGTAGTACTAAACCCGGTTTCTTCTCTCCTACAATTATCGATTTCGAACTCTTTCCCGTATATGAATGCATTTTGGCAAGAGATTGTCGTATGTACGATTCTAATGGTGGTTGGTTTGGCCGATTTGAGACCCCAACAATACTTAGTAATCAAGGGAGACAAAAAAAGGCAGCAGGAATTGAAATCGATTATTCTTCTTATGGACGCAAAGAGGATGAGGGAAAAGATTTAAATGAGGATACAAATTTTGGTAAACTAAAAAGAATACCATACGATCCACTTCAGAAGTACATAAATCCCGATAATTTTGTTTCTTTTTTTGAGGATGAAACATAAAAGTTTTCCACGGTAAGGAGGAATTGTTTGAAAAACTTATTTAATATTTATTATATCAATCACGAAAAAGCATCCGAAATATCTATGCTTTTTGATAATAAAATTGTAGAAAAAATAACTCGTATTAAAAATACGGAATTTGCAATAGCTGGAGATGTTTGGTGAAATTTGCAAAATACATATAGATGATGATATTAATTTTGAATTCAGTGGTATCGCTGATATTCGTGAAGATGATGAATACGGCGGTTATCGTGTAAGCTTATCGGGAAATTATCCGCCGATGGCTGTGCCGCTTAAGATTGACATAACAACGGGTGATAAAACTACGCCTCGTGAGATGATGTATTCTTTTAACCTAATGTTTGAAGAACGAAGTATAAATGTTTTGGCATATACGGTTGAAACAATACTCGCTGAAAAACTTGAAACAATCATTTCAAGAGGCGACCAAAATACAAGACCGAGAGACTTTTATGATATTTATATTTTAAATACGCTGCAAAAACAAAATATAGATAATAAAATACTAAAAGACGCTTTTGCAGCAACGGTTAAAAAGCGCGGTGCAGAGCATATTGTTTCAAATTATAAAGAAATTATTGAAAATGTTGCAAGCAGTACAGTAATGAATAACCAATGAACAAGATATCAAAAAGAATTTGATTATGCAAAGGATATTAACTTTAAAGATATCTGTTTCATGATTAAGGAATTACTAACTTCAATTAAATAATCTTTACTTTTATGCCTATTCTGATTGATGGAATAGGTATATTTGCTTTCAAGAAGTTTTTATTTTGTCATAAAGACATATAACACAATAAATAATTTAAAAAACTTGACAGCTCACAAATTTTGCGATATAATTCTTTATAACGAAATGAAAAAAGTTGTCTTCGTGCGACCGCCATCACACGAGAACAACTTCTCTCGTCAAATTTTTATATACATACATACTGTATTATATCACATATATGCGGATTTGTCAATGAGAGCGTTTCGATCTTTTAGAAAGGAGGATGCTCTCATGTTTTACTATGTAAATACAAATGCTCAGGCAGACGGAACTCACGAAGTTCATCGTCAGGACTGCTTGTGGTTGCCTGATGCAGAAAACCGTCTTTACCTTGGCTCATTTGACAATGGTAAAGAAGCTGTGAAAGCGGCTAAAAAGTATTACAGCGATGTAGACGGATGCTTCTACTGCTGTAGAGAAGCCCACAAGGACTAAACAAACATTTTGCCGGGCTCGCCTCATGCGAGCTCGGTACTAATGGAGGATTAAGATGAAGACTTATAAAATATCTGAAATAGCAGATATACAAAGTGGATTGGTTTTGAGCAGAAAAGCCGCAAAAGAAAACATGAATGTATATCCATATCAAAGACTGACTCTAAGATCGGTTACAGAAGATTGCTTGCTTGATATTTCATCTTTTGAAACATATGAGGCGTGTGAACCTATTGATGAGCAATTTCTCACAAAGGAAAATGATATTATAGTGAGGCTCTTTGCTCCGGTATGTGCAACACTTATAACAAAAGACTATGAAGGATTGGTTGTGCCATCACAGTTGGCGATTATAAGACTTAAGGACAGTTGCCCATATTTGCCGGGATATTTAAGTGTTTACCTGACGAATGAGCGAAGCTTGAAAAATTTGATTGAAGGCGCAGGTATGGCAGCTCAGAAGATTATAAAGGTTGGAAATATTGCGGAATTGGAGATACCGTGTTTGCCTATGGAGAAGCAGGAAATGATTTCTGATATTGCAAATGAACAGCTAAATATAATTGCTTTGTATAAAAAAATAATAGAACAGGAAAGTTTGAGAACAAAATCTGTTATTAAAGATATATTTGGAGGAAAAAGATAATGAGTACAACAAAGAAGGATATAACTAGTGCATTAATGAGAGGTGCGGACTCTTTGCGTGACACAATTGATGCTGCAAACTATAAAGACTATGTTCTTCCAATTATGTTTGTTAAGTATTTGAGCGACTGTTATAATGAAGAAGTTGAAAAACTTGAAAAAGAATATACGGGCATAAGGCTTGAAAGGCAAAAACAGTATTTGCCTTTTAGGGTTGCGGAGTCATGTAACTTTAAAACACTGTTTGAACAGAGATATGCCGAAAATATCGGTGAAATTATCAATATGGCTATGCGACAAATTGAAGCAGATAATAATCAGCAGTTGGCAGGAGTGTTAAATACAGTTGATTATAATAGCGAAAATGCACTTGGGACAAAAGAGCATAAAAATGCAATACTTCGCACATTGCTTGAAGATTTTGAGCCTCTTGATTTAAGACCATCACAGATTGACACAAAGGATGGCGAAATTCCTGCTGATGTAATCGGCGATGCTTATGAGTATATGATTGGTGAATTTGCGAGAATGGCGGGTAAAAAAGCTGGGTCTTTCTATACGCCTGCTGCTGTGTCTGAAATAATGGCGCAAATTGTTAATGTTCAACCCGGAGATCGTGTTTATGATCCGACCTGCGGTTCAGGATCCCTCTTGATAAAAACCGCTAAAAAACAAAATGCAAATCAAGTTACTATCTACGGTCAGGAAGTAAATGGATCATCTGTTGCAATGGCTAAGATGAATATGTATATTCACGAAATTCGCGACCCGAAAATTGCATGGGGCGATACTCTTGCAAATCCGGCTTTTAAAGATGATGATGGTAATTTGCTTTTATTTGATGCAATTGTTGCAAATATGCCGTTTAGTAAAGATAAATGGGCGGCCGGATTTAATCCGGGTGGTGAGGCTGTTGGAAATGGAGTAAAACAATTTAAAATGGAGGCTTCGCTTGATAAGTATCACAGATTTGACTGGGGGGTTCCACCGGCAAGCAAAGGTGACTGGGCTTTTCTTCTTCACATGATAAAAAGTCTTGCCATTGGTGGTACTATTGCCGCCGTTGCTCCACATGGTGTTTTATTCAGAGGTGCAGCGGAAGGTAAGATAAGGCAACGGGTAATTGAAGAAAATATATTGGATGCAGTTATAGGCTTGCCTGAAAATCTGTTTTATGGGACTTCAATTCCGGCGTGTATTCTTGTATTTAAAAGAGGACGCAAAACGAACGATGTTTTATTTATAGATGCAAGTAAAACAGACGAAAACGGTGATCTAAGATATATCAAGGCTACCAACCAAAACGAGCTTGGCAAAAAACATATTGACGATATTGTCAAAGCCTATAAAAATAGAGTTGATATAGATAAGTTTGCCCATGTTGCAACACTCGATGAGATTAGGGAAAATGGCTTTAACCTCAATATTCCTCGTTATGTAGACACATTTGAAGAAGAAGAATTGATTGATATCGAAGAGGTTCAAAAAAGTATTGCTGATTTGAAAATTGAAATTGCAGAAGCAGAAGCGAAAATGGAAGGGTACTTAAGAGAATTAGGATTATAAGGAGATGACAATATGGCAATTATTCCCTCGATTTTTATGAATGCGGTTGTTGCACTGGGAATAAAATTACCAAACGATGAAAAACATTGGATTGGTACGGGATTTATTGTAGGAAGAAAAGAGAAAAACAATCTTAATTTGTCCACACATTACATAATAACCAACAAACATGTAGTAGAAAATCAAAAAGAAATATATGTACGATTCAACTCTTTGGGAAAAAGTTTAATAAAGGATTATGTTATTAATTTGTTTGATAAAAATAGAGCCCCGATGTTTTCAGCTCATTGGGATGATAAAACAGATATCATAGCTATTCAAATTATTCCCAAAACTTTGATAGATGACCAATCAATATGGGGTTCGTTTGACCTTGAAGATAATGCGTTGACTTTAGAACAAATGAAATCTACCGGTGTGGAGGAAGGAACGTTGATATATGCATTAGGTTTTCCTATGAATTTAGTTGATGCTATAAAAGTTCCAATTTGCAGATTGGGCTGCGTTTCAAGGGTTATGGATGCATTTGTTCGTCAAAATGAGCACCCAACTTTCTTAGTAGATGCTACAGTTTTTCCGGGTAATTCAGGAGGTCCGATTATAAGTAGGCCGGAGATAGTATCAATTGCAGGTACCGCACATAATAACTCTGCAAATTTAATTGGAATATTAAGTTCATATATTTCTTATGAGGATACATTAGTTAGCCAACAAACTGGAAAGGCGTGTATGATACAAACTGAAAATAGTGGTCTGACGATAGTTCATCCGGTTGATAGAATCAAAGAGGTTGTTGAATTGGAATGGAAAAGATGCGGTGGCGTAGAAACTGAAATTATAGGAGATGCACCCACTGAAAAAGTTGGATGAAATAAAGGCGGTAATTGATATGAATTCTGAGATAAAACAAAGAATTAAACAAATTAAAAACGGTGAAATTCCTAAAGGGTATCGTTATTCAAGGGCTGGTCTTTGTCCGAATGATTGGAACAAAGGAGTTTTGTCTGACGTGTTATATAATGTGAAACGGGTTATTCCAAAACCAAAAAAATCGTATTGGCGAATTGGCATAAGAAGTCATGCAAAAGGAACTTTTCATGAATACATAGAGAATCCTGAAATGATTAATATGGATGAATTATATGTTGTAAAAGAAAATGATTTGATATTAAACATTACATTTGCATGGGAACACGCTGTTGCTTTGGCTGATAAAAATGACGATGGTTTATTGGTGTCGCATCGTTTTCCAACATATGTTTTTTGCGAAGGGCAAAATCCGTTCTTTTATAAAAATGTAATTGTTCAAGAAAGATTCAAAGAAATGCTTGTACAAATTTCTCCGGGTGGTGCTGGAAGGAATAGAGTTATGAGCAAAAAAGATTTCTTAAAATTACCTTGTAATATTCCGTCATGTGAAGAACAGCAAAAAATTGCAGAAATTCTTATGCAATGTGATAAATTGATTGAACTCTATCAGAACGAAACAGATGAATTACAGAAACTAAAAAAGATATGTTTTTGTAAGATGTTTCCTAAAAGCGGAAATGATGTTCCTGAATGGCGTTTCCCTCAATTCACCGATGCTTGGGAACAGCGTAAGTTGGGAGAAGTCGGAGAAACTTATACAGGATTGTCAGGAAAATCAAAAGACGACTTCGGACACGGCAGCGGAAAATTTATTACTTACATGAATGTTTTTTCTAATCCTGTAGCTTCATCAAATATGACAGAAGCAATTGAAATTGATGATCGTCAAAACAAGGTTCGATTTGGTGATGTGCTTTTCACCACTTCTTCTGAAACACCTAACGAAGTGGGAATGTCATCTGTATGGCTTGAAAATGCCGAAAATACTTACTTAAACAGCTTTTGTTTCGGGTACAGACCTACGGCTGAATATAATTCGTACTACCTCGCTTATATGTTGCGTTCTTCATCTATGCGAAAGAAGATAACATTTTTAGCACAAGGTATTTCAAGATATAACATTTCTAAAAATAAAATGATGGATATTGAAATGCCAATACCTTCAATAGATGAACAAAGGCAAATTGGCGAGTATTTCCGTAACCTCGACCGCCTTATCACCCTTCATCAGCGTAAGCTTGCGGAAATGGAAAAGCAGAAAAAATCATTGACACAATTATTATTAACAGGAATAGTGAGGGTATAGAAATGACGGAACAAAATTTAAAAGATTTATGTAAATGGGCGTTAGAAAACAGCAATAAACCATTATCAAAAGAACAAAAAGAACTTCTGAAACATGCAATTGACAATTCGAAAACCGTTGAAAATTTATTCACAACAGCTATTATTTCAAATTTAATTAGCTGATTTAAGGAGTAATCACTATGCCGGATCACAGAATATTTAATGAGCGTCCTGAATCGCAGGACAGGGCACTCAAAGTTATAGAAAAATTAGGATATACATTTATTTCAAGAAGTGAGGCTGAAAAAAAGCGTGGCTTTTTAAATCACGTCTTGTTTAATGATGAACTTGAAAAATATTTGAGTACACAGACATATAGATACGGAGAGGATGAAAGGTTTTTTTCGGGTGGCTCCATTTCTTCTGCAATTCGTGCATTAGAGGTTAAGAATATTCCAGACCTCTATACTGCAAATAAAATTGTTCACGAGCTTATGTGTGGCGGCAAAAGTATGGAAGAAGATTTACCCAATGGAACACGACAGTCCTTTGACATTGGATTTATAGACTTTGAACACCCTGAAAATAACGTTTTTCAGGTTACAGATGAATTTGAAGTTGAAAGAACGAACGGAAAATTTGCTCGTCCTGATATTGTTGTGTTCATCAACGGTATTCCTGTTGTAGTCATTGAGTGCAAAAAATCGAGTGTTGATGTTATGGAAGGTGTAACTCAAAATATAAGAAATTGGGGACCTGACTACATACCTCAGTTATTTCAATATTCACAACTTGTAATAGCTATGAATCCTGATAAAGTTTTATACGGAACCTGCGGAACTCCGGCAAAATATTTTGTATCGTGGCATGAAGCTAATAATGAGTGGCATAATGAATGGTGCAGAAAATGTTCTCCCGATGGAGAAGTGCGGGAACAAGACCGTGCTCTTGTGTCATTATTGCATCCTGAAAGATTACTTGACCTTATTCAGAATTTTATTATTTACGATAATAATGTAAAAAAAGTGGCTCGTTATAAACAGTATTTTGCTGTTAAAAAGTGCATGGATCGTATTATGCTTCGTGATAATGCCGGAACAAGAAATGGTGTTGTGTGGCATACACAGGGAAGTGGAAAAACGATTACAATGATTATGCTTACAAAAATGCTGCTGAAAGAGAGTATGAAGCGTAATAGCAGTATTGAAAGGCCGAGATTTATCATGGTTACTGATAGAGTGAATCTTGATAAACAAATCAGAGATAATTTTATAAATGCTCAAATGCGTCCTAATCGTGCAAAGACAGGAAAAGGGCTAATTGAGTTGCTCAAGAATGAAGAAAATACAGTAATTACTGCAATTGTTAATAAATTTGAGGCGGCTATCAAGTCAAACTATTGTAATGAAAGTAAAAATATATTTGTGTTTATTGATGAAGGACACAGAACGCAGTACGGAAAGCTTAACTTATATATGGACAGAGTTCTTCCTAATGCTGTTAAAATTGCATTTACGGGAACGCCGTTGATTGCAAAACCAAGAAAAAATGACAAAAGAGATATTAAACTGCCCAAAGATACATTCAAAAAATTTGGTAAATTGATTGATAGTTACACTTTTAAAGATGCTATTGATGATAAAGTGACTGTTCCAATTATTTATGAAGGCAGGGTCATTCCTCAACATGTAACAAGTAAACAGATTAACGAGCATTTAAAATATATAACCGTTGGATTGAGCGAAAGTGCAAAACATGACTTAGAGCAAAAGTACAGTCGTTATGTTGCAGTATCCCAAACAGATCAAAGATTGAGAATGGTTGCATTTGACCTGTATGAGCATTTTATAAGTTATGTCAAACCTAAAGGGTTTAAGGCTATGCTTACATGTTCGTCAAGAGCAGCGGCGGTAGAAATGTTTTATCTTCTCAACAAGCTTGATGGGATTACTCCTGCTGTCGTTATTACCCCAAACTCAGCAAAAGAGGGAGAGGATGAAATTAACACGACGGAAACAAAAAAAAGAATTGGAGATTTCTTTGCCAAAGAGATAGATCCATTGTACAAAAACAACTATGAAGCCTATGAAGATTGGGTTACAAATGAGTTTGTTGATCCGGAAGGCGACATTGATCTACTTATTGTAAAAGATAAACTATTAACCGGATTTGATGCACCGCCGGCGGCTGTTTTATATGTTGATAAAAAACTACAAGACCACACATTGTTACAAGCTATTGCTCGTGTTAACCGAGTATTTGAAAACAAAGACTTTGGATTGATTGTGGATTATATAGGAATATTTAAAAAACTTAATACGGCTTTGGATTTGTATTCTGACTCCTTTTCTGGTATGAATGAGTTTAACAGCAAGGATATTGAAAATTCGATTGTATCTGTATCTGAACAAAAAACAAAGCTTGAGGAACTACACAATAAATTATGGTCAATATTTGATGGGATAGATCGCACAGAAACAACCCCTAATATATGGCAAGAACACCTGAGAAATGACAATACAAGAAATTTATTTTACGAGACACTTTCGTTATATGCTAAACTTATTGACTTGTTGTATTCTAGCTGTGATTTCTTTGAAGCAGTAGGTTTTGAACAGGCTGAAGAATACAGAAAGGATTATCTTTTCTTTAAAAAATTGAAAGATAGCGTTACCCTAAGATATAATGACAGGGTGGATTTTTCTAAATATGAAGATGGCATACGTCAGTTGCTCAATACATATGTTGCTGCCGGAGACGCAAAAATACTTATAGAACCACTTGATATACTCAACAAAGATAAGATGGAAGAACAACTTGCCATTCTTGGTTCCGACGAGGCAAAAGCTGAAGCTATTAAATCAAGACAGGTTGAAGTGCTGGAAAATGACAGATATGATGATCCGATAAAACACCTGTCTTTTATGGAAAAAATAAATAAAGCCATTGATGAATATATGAAAGAAAGAGATAGTGAAAAGTATTTGTCATCAATGGAGGATATTGCTGAGGATTATAGACAGGGACGTAATAATGCGGCATATCCTCAAAATATCGCTCATGATAGCGAAGCAAAGTCTTTCTACGGAAGTATATGTAGTGGCCTCAAAAAGGCTGTGGGCAGTGCAGATGGATATGATGATGAGGTTACAGGCGTCTTGGCGTTGCAAATAAAAGACATTGTTGCACAAAATGCAAAACGAGATTGGCGAGATAATGTTATTGTACACAGAAATATAAAAAAATTATTGGATGATGCATTATTTGATTATATGGAAGATAATAATTTGGATTGGTCTTTGGATACTATTGATATTATTATTGATGAGATAATGCTAACGGCAAAAAAGGTATATTAAGATGCAAACAAGTATTTTAGAATTAAATTGCAAAAATCAATCAATACCTATCGTGGTAGAACGAAAAAACATTAAGACTATCCGTTTAAAAGTTTATCCGGAGTCTGTTGTTAAAATTTCTTCTCCGTATTCTGTATCAGATGAAGTACTTATAGATTTTGTGTCAACACGGCAGAAGTGGATTGAAGAAAAATTGGAAAAGTTTGCTGAGACGAAGGGTTATGCTGCTACTACAGTAATTGAAAATGGTATGTCTATAAAAATGTTGGGTGATGATTTGATTTTTGCAGTAAGACAATGTGATAAAAATTTAATGTATCGAGAAGGTAAGATACTGCATATTTGTACTACTGATACTGAAAATCAAGAGAAGATTATGAAACAATTTGATAAATGGTGGAGAAAAGAATCACTTGAAATCCTAAAACACCAAGTAGATGCCCTTTATCCGATCATAAAAAAATATGATATTCCATATCCAAGTATATACTTAAAGAAAATGAAAACTCTTTGGGGTAGTTGTAGTGTGAATCGTAATAAAGTCACATTCAATCAGTATTTAACCAAGGCGAAGCCTGCTTGTATTGAATATGTTGTTTTGCATGAGTTAGTTCACTTTTTATATCCTAACCATAGCAAAAAGTTTTACGATTTTCTTAGTAGTTATATGCCTGATTGGAAGGATAGAAAAAAAGTTTTAGATACAGAAGTGGTACATGGGTTATAAAGGTGGAATTATATTGTCAGATAATTTATTTGAATTATTAAAAAATAAAAGAATTATAGAGATATTGGATGGAGATACATCTTTTGGTGAAATTGAAACAAACAGTAATAAAGAAAACATAAAGATTGCGATGCCATATTTATGCGGTTCAAGGTTGTGCGAAATTTCTACAGATTTTGGGTTGCCTAAAACGTATAGTTGGAAGGGCGGTGCTCAGAGCCGGTGGATATACTTGCGAGATATAATTGATCACTGTATAGAACATAAAAGAATGTCCGAGTTGCTTTCGTTCTTATTTTCAAAAGAGCAGTTTGGCAGGATATTAAGTGGGTATACAGCCGACATAATTGAATCTTCTTATGGCAAAATAACGACAACTATAATCGAACAAATAAATGGAATTCTGTATTTTGGAGGCAACGAACTCATACAAATTTCAGGAAAGTTTTTAGTTCGTCCAATTGGAACAGTAGTAAGTGTTGCAACGCCAACAATTAGAATTATAGATAGAAGCTACATAAAAGATTTGTCTGAAAGGGCAATGAAAGATGTTACAGACGAAAATTATGATAGTGCAATTACTAAGTCGAGAACTTTATTGGAAGAAGTTTTTTGCTATGTTATTGAAAAGAAAAATGAAACTCCTGTTGATAATGGTGATATCGGAAAGCTGTATAATCAGGTTAAACAATTATATAACATGCATCAAAGTAAAGAACTTGATAAGAGAATTAATGTCTTACTTTCTGGACTCGAAAAGATTCTTAATGCAATTTCAGAAATGCGTAATAAAGATAGTGATTCTCATGGTGTAGGTGCAAGAAGAATTAGTATTTCGGAGCATCATGCAAGATTGTTTGTAAATTCAGCGATGACAATGGCTGATTTTATTCTTGCCGTAGGAGATAAAAATTAAAGGGGGGGCAAAATAAGTATCAAAAGGAATAGTATATATTTTAATAAACCCATGTCTTGATGGGTGGGTTAAAATCGGAATGACTGAACGTAATTATATTGATAGAAGGTTATAAGAGTTGAATACTCCAACAAACTTACCTTTATCTTATCGCTGTTATGCTACTTACGAAGTGAAACAACCTCTAGAAGTCGAAAAAAGAATCCATAGTATAATTGACAGAATTGATGATACCCTTCATGCGAGAGAGCAATTAGAAAATGGGCGTATCAGAGAAAGAGAGTTCTTTAAGATTACCCTGAAACAGCTTATGGAATATTTAAAGATATTGCAGCTCTTAGGAATGATACAGATAATTTGAAATTGTACCGACCTACACAAGAGCAGTCGCAGGAAGAAGAAATTGCAGAAACGAGAACGAGCCTTTCTGTTATCTCCGCTATTGTTTGAGAGTAGTGTAATTTCATAAGGTACGCATTATTTTCTATATACGACACAAACAGTGATATTAAACATACTCGTTAAAGCATTTCTACGATTTGCGGGTAAACAAAATTTAAGGCTGCTGTTTCATTTTGAGGCAGAAGCCTTTTAATATGTATAAAACCATCTTTTATATTTACCGATTTTATGGTATTATTTGTTTGAATATACTTTTGGTAATTTAAATTAAGGAGATATTAGGATGATAAAACCCAACGCGTTAAAAAAAGGAGATAAAATTGCAATAGTAAGTTTGTCTTGGGGAGGATTAGGTGATGAAAAGCTAATCCATAAGTACTATATCGCAAAAGAAAGATTGGAAAAAGATTTCGGGCTAAATGTTGTTCCTATGCCAAATGCACTTAAGGGTAGCGAGTTTGTATATAATCATCCTGAACTTAGAGCGAAAGATTTAATGGCTGCTTTTAGGGATGAGTCAATTAAAGGTATCTTTTGTGCTATCGGCGGCAGCGACTCAATAAGATTACTACCTTACATAGATTATGATGTAATAAAAAATAATCCTAAAATCTTTATGGGATATTCAGATACAACAGTAAGTCATTTTATGATGAGAAAGGCGGGATTAGTCTCTTATTATGGGCCATCTGTTATGTGCGAATTTGGCGAATATGTTAAAATGTTTGATTATACTAAAGAGGCTGTAGAAAACATTTTATTCAAAGACACAACAAATTACGAAGTAAAGTTTAGCAATTATTGGTCGGATGATTTTGTGGATTGGAAAGAGAAAAACATAAACCGTTCTAAAAAACTGCGTAAAGAAAAGCACGGATATGAAATTATAAACGGTTCGAGTGTTATTACCGGAGAGTTAATCGGCGGTTGTCTTGATGTGTTCCCAATGATTGTCGGAACTGAAATATGGCCTAAATCGGATGAATGGAAAGACAAGATTTTACTGATTGAAACAAGTGAAGAAAAGCCAAAGCCTGATTATATTCTGTATTATTTAAGAAATTTAGGGGCGCAAGGTATATTGAAATCAATTAAGGGGATTATTGTCGGCAAGCCTCAGAACGAGATGTATTATGAGGAATATAAAGATGTTTTCAAAAAAATCATTAAAGAATTTGATTGTGAACATTTAGGAATAATCTACAATGTGAATATTGGTCACGCATCTCCAACAGGATTATTACCATTAGGAATTGAGTATCAAATTGATTTAGATAGTAAAACTATTACTTTTAAAGAAAGCGGAGTTAAAATTTAATTATGTGAAATTATATTTAGTTGAACCTAATGACATGTCGAATGGATTGATATATTAAAATGACCTGCAAGCCGTTGGGAACTATTCATTTGCCATATTTGCAACATATTTTGCAACACGAGTGATGATAAAGAGAATAAGACAAAGAAAGACAACGCTAAAACAGCACTAAAATGGCTTGAATAGAGGTAAAATAAGACAAATGATAATCTCGGAAAAGAGTGGGAGTAAATTCACATTCGTGAAAAAGCCTTATTTTACTGGGTTTTTGCCGATTGTATATGCTTTTTGGCAACAAAATGGCAAGCACAATTTTTGAACAAATTGGCGGTACTTATACGCAGGTTGAATTTGCGGAAAAATTAGGCGTTTCCAACAAATCCGTATCACGCTGAAAAATAGGAAAAAATATGCCCGATGTGTCCCTGCTTTTGCCTATATGCGATGTGTTTGATATTTCATTCAACGAGTTAATTATAGATGAACACATACCACACAAGAAAGCAAAAATTAAAAACAGCAAACTAAGAGCTGCCGGACATCAAGTCCGACAGCTCTTTAACATTATATCGTTGTTGAATTAATATTCCCTGCTGTTATGAATTCTTTACATTATAAAGTTTATCCGGATAGTCGGTCATAATGCAGTCTGCACCCATATCAAGCAGATATTTCATATCCTCTTCGTCATTTACTGTCCAATACTGCACTGCCATATTATGCTCGTGAGCATAGTTAATCATCTGTGCTGTGCCAAGATTTACTCCAAGATTTCTGTAAGGAGCGCAAAACGGAATTTGCAACACATTACAAGGCGGCTCATAATTCGGGTCGTTTTCAAGTGCTGCCTGCCAAAACTCAAATACTTCGGGAACGGAAGTGCTTCGTGCAAGGTCAGGATAGTTTTCGTCTACATAAGTGCTGACTTCCTTATGGAATGAACCAAAAATAACATTGTCAAGTATTCCCTTTTCCACAATGGTGTTGTAAAGAATATCAACGCCTTCCTTACCCAAATCCTCACCGTTTTTGATTTCGATGATGTACTTGTATCTGCCCTGTCCCTGCTCGATAAGATAATCAAGAATATCGTTAAGCTTGAGTATCTTCAAATCGTCGGGAATCTCGTCACCTTTAAGCTCGGCATACGGCGATTTACCGTTTTCGTTTTCAAATTTAGCACCCATATTAAGCGTTCTCAGTTCATCGTAAGTTTTGTCTTCGGGTCTAACATCCTTTTCGCCAAAAACCTCACGACTGTCCGAGGTTCTGTCAAGAGTGTCATCGTGCAAAAGTACAAGCTGCTTATCCTTTGTGATATGCAAATCAAACTCAAAAACATCAATGCTGAACGCAGGATTTTCTGCACAGTTTTTGAATGCAAGCATAGTTTCTTCAGGCTCGATTCCGCCACCGCTTCGGTGTCCCGAAATGTCGGTTTGCTCAAGTATGTACTTGTTATCGGTATCATAAGTTTGAATTTGATCAGGAATGGAACGATGCTTTCCTGACACCGTCATCACCGTTGCAAGCGAAACGATGAGCAAAATAATAACAGCCAAAACAATCCATTTCGCTGTCTTTTTACCCGTTTTTTTATTTTTTGTTTTTTCCATAAATTATCCCTCGCTGTAAATATTATATAAACATTTTACATAGCCAATGTTGCAATGTCAACAAAAGTTTTCAGTAATTTATACATAAATTGGTAATTATATATAAAACAATCAAAAATCGATATGATACATAAATCCCCCGATTTTTGCAAGCAAGTCAATATACCGATAAATACAAAAACACGGTCTGCCTTAAAGTAGGCAAACCGTGTTTTTTACTCAAAATTAAATTATAACACAAAACATTATCGGTTTGAATAAAAATCATTAAATGGTACGCTTTTACGACCTTATTATGCAAATCATTTTGACCCTATTTACAAATAAACGCAATTATGTTATACTCAAATTGTTCTTATAACATACCAAGAACAAATTAGGTTACTACAAAAAGGTAGAAAACCGAAAAGCTCTAACGGCTCCTTTTTGGGGCCGTTATCTTTTTATAATATAAAGGGGAACATTATGAAATACGGAATAGGATTGGATTTAGGAATTGCATCAGTAGGATATTGCGTAACACAGCTTAACGCAAATGACGAGCCAATGAGAATAGTTCGTCTGGGTTCAAGAGTTTTTGATTGTGCGGAAACTGACAAAGGCGGTTCGCTTGCCCAGCCAAGGAGGGAGGCAAGAGGACAACGCAGAAGAACGAGACGACATAAGCATAGATTAGACAGAATTAAATATATGCTATTACAAAACGGCATTGTCACACAAGAAGAACTTGACAATATGTTTGTCGGCAAATTGTCTGATATATATGAAATAAGAAGCAAAGCACTTGACGAACCAATAAACAATATCGAATTTGCAAGAGTTCTTATCAATCTTGCCCAAAGGCGTGGCTTTAAGTCCAACAGAAAAGTTGAAGAAAAAAGCAAAGACAAAGAAGTCGGTATGCTTTTGGGGGCTATCGAAGAAAACAAAAAGTGCATTGTGCAAAATGGCTATCGTACAGTTGGCGAAATGCTGTATAAGGATGAGCGATATGCTAAAAGCAAGCGAAACAAAGGCGAAAATTATCTAAACACTGTTTCTCGTGATATGATAGAAGATGAAATAAAAAAGATATTTTTTGCTCAAAGAAACTTTAATATGGCTTTTGCAAGCGAAAAACTGGAAGAAGAATACACAGACATAGTAATGTCGCAGAGACCGTTTGACTTAGGCCCTGGAGAAGGCAATAAAAACTCACCAAGCCCTTATGCCGGTAACCAAATTGAGCTGAGAGTCGGCAAATGTACGCTCTTTCCAAATGAGCCTCGTGCCGCAAAAGCAACATATTCATTTCAACTTTTTTCCCTTCTTCAAGGCATTAACAATATTTCTCTTATTGATAACGCATCAAATAAACATATGCTTTGTGATGAAGAAAGAAAACTTCTTAAAGAATATTGCATTAATACAAACAATGTAACATTTGCGTCAATTAGGAAAAAACTTGGAATTTCGACTGATTATAGATTTGCCAATCTGTCATATGGCGAAAAAGATGTTGATGAAGTCGAAAAAAAGGCTAAGTTTCAGCATTTGAAAAGTTATCATCAAATGAAAAAAATCCTGGGCGAATCCATAAAATCATTTACTACGGAACAACTGGATAAAATAGGAACGATATTTTCTTATTATAAAAACGATGAACGAATAAAAGAACAGCTCAAAGAAACAGACATTGAAGAATCTATGTTTGAATCACTGCTTCAACTTCCTTCGTTTAGCAAAATGGGGCATATAAGTATAAAAGCTTGCAGATTGCTTATTCCATATCTGGATGAAGGTAAGTCCTACAATGAAGCATGTGAATGCGCAGGTATAAATTTTAAGGGACATTCTAATTCTGAAAAGAGCCTGACCCTGTCACCTGTGTCAAGAGAACTTGAGGATATAACTAATCCGGTTGTACGGCGTGCAGTATCTCAAACAATAAAGGTATTAAATGCAATAATAAACGAAATGGGGGCCTCCCCTACATATGTTAATATCGAGTTGGCTCGTGAACTTTCAAAATCAAAAAAAGAGAGGGAAGATATTGCAAAAAATCACAAAAAAAATAATGATAAAAATGAGAAAATCAAAGCTGAGATAATAGACAATTTTAATATTATTCCAAATGGTCAAGATATTATTAAGTTAAAACTGTACCATGAGCAAAACGGAATTTGTCCATATTCTCTAAAATGCATTGAATACAATAGGTTGTTTGAGATAGGCTATGTGGAAATAGACCATATTGTGCCATATAGTGCTTGTTTTGATGACAGCTACAATAACAAAGTGCTTGTCTTTTCAAATGAAAATAGGCAAAAAGGAAACCGAGTGCCTTTAGATTATTTAGAAGACATCAAGAAATCTGATTACCGTGTTTGGGTAAACGGAAATGTAAAGAATTATAAAAAGAAGCAAAATCTTCTAAAAGAACATTTTGATAAAAACGACGAAAGAGAATTTAAGCAAAGAAACCTTAATGATACAAGGTATTTAAGCAGATTGCTATACAATTATATTAATGATAATCTTTTGTTTGAAGCATTTAGCAGCGGCAAAAAAACTCATGTTATGTCTGTAAACGGTGCGGTTACTGCGTATATTCGTAAGCGTTGGGGCATAGAAAAAATCAGAGAAAACGGCGATTTGCATCATGCTGTGGATGCAACGGTGATTGCTCACATTACGCAAGGAATGATAAACGAAATCATTTCTTATAGTTTTTCAAAAGAAACAGAATACATTATTGACAATAATACCGGAGAAGTAAAAGAACGCTTCCCTCTTCCTTATCCTAACTTCAGAAAAGAGCTTGAAGCAAGGAGTGAAATTGAAGATGAAAAGCGTCTCAAGGACATTCTTCATTCTTTCCCAAACTATTCATACGATGATGTCGCCTTAGCGAAACCGGCCTTTGTTTCTCGTATGCCGAAACATAAGGTGACAGGTGCTGCACATGACGCAACCATTCGTTCCGGTAAAGTTGAAGGCTTTATGATTTCAAAAACTGATTTGACATCATTAAAATTAAAAAATGGTGAAATTGAAAACTATTATAATCCCGAAAGTGATTCTTTGTTATATAATGCGCTTTTGAAAAGGCTCATTGAGTTTGACGGCGATGCAAAAAAAGCTTTTGTCGGAGAGTTTCATAAACCCAAATCGGACGGTTCTGTGGGTCCGATAGTCAAAAAAGTAAAACTCATCAAACGCTCATCATTAAATATAAAAGCAAGAAATGAAAACAATTTTGGCATAGCAGAGAATAGCAATATGATTCGCATAGATGTTTTCTATGTAGAAAATGAAGGTTATTATTTTGTTCCGATTTATGTTGCCGATACAGTTAAGTCTACCTTGCCAAATATCGCTTGTCCTTTTATCGATGGGAAAGAAAAAATAATGGAAGACAAAGATTTCATATTCTCTCTTTATCCAAATGATTTAATCAAAATAACTAAAAAAGAAATGAAGTTTAATTTATCAAATAAGGAAAGTACGTTGCCGTCTGTAAAATATGCAAATGAAGCACTCGTATATTTCAAGAGCGCAGATATATCGACTGCCAGCATAAATGGTATAACCCACGACAACTCTTATAAATTTAGAAGTTGCGGAATCAAATCGTTAATTAATCTTGAAAAATATACAGTTGACCCTTTAGACAATGTTAGTAAGATAAAAAAAGAAAAGCGAATGTACTTTAATTAATTATTATGGCTTATAGAAATATTTTTGTTGCTAATGAAGTAAAAATGAAGTTAAAAAACAATCAATTAATAATTTCAAACGGTGACGAATTATCATTTCCGATAGAGGACATCCGTTCGATAGTAATTGATAACCCTTATTCAACACTTACTTCTAAATTAATTTCAAAGTTGGCTGACGACGGGGTTTGCTTAATTATTTGTGATGAGAAGCATATTCCCTCTTGTGAGCTTTTACCCATAGGGGCTTATTGTCGAATGAACAAAAGGATTAATCTTCAATTTTCACAGTCAAAGCCTAAATTGAAAAAGATATGGCAGCAAATTGTGCAATCAAAAATAAACAATCAAGCCAAGTGTTTAGAATTAAATAGTGTCAACGAATCGAATTTGCTCTTTGGAATCGCAAAAAATGTTGCCTCTGGAGACACAACAAATCGAGAAGGTTATGCAGCAAGATTATATTTCAAGGCATTATTTGGTAAGGAATTCACTCGTAATGACGAAAATAATATAAACGCTGCGCTTAATTATGGCTATGCGATTATCCGTTCGTATATTGCAAAAACGCTTGTCACTTATGGGTTGGAGGGAAGTCTGGGCATACATCATAAGAGCCAGTTAAACCAATTTAATTTAGCTGACGATATTATCGAGCCGTACAGACCGATTATAGATAATTATGTTTACCGAAATTTTAACGCAAACAGCGAAGAACTTTCAACCCATCACAAAGCACAGCTGCAGCTTTTACTTAACAGTGCAACCGTAATAGACGGTACTCGTCATAGTGTTGCTAACGCAATAGAATTAACGGTGCAAAGTTTGGTTTATTCTTTTGAAAACGATAAGGCTGCACTTAAATTGCCAAAATTAAGTGAAATTTCATATTTTAATTATGACTAAATTTATGAGAATGATTGTATTTTTTGACCTGCCGGTTAAAGAAAAAACTGCACAAAAAGCAGCTGCAAAATTTAGAAACTTTTTAATTAAGGACGGCTACTTAATGATTCAGTATTCTGTATATTCAAGAGTTTGTAATGGATATGACGCAGTAAAAATGCATGAAAAAAGGCTCAGACAGCATTTGCCGCCTAATGGTTCAGTGCGCTTACTGACAATTACAGAAAAGCAATATGAATCCATGGAAATTTTGCTTGGTGAATTTATTCAGTCAGACATTCCTGTATCTTATGAACAATTAACTTTATTGTAAAAAGGAAAAGGCACAACAAAATCAAATGATTTTGTTGTGCCTTTTTATCTCAAATTTTTCTTGAAACGCCCTGTTTTCCCATGTTTTCTGTCCCCATATTATAACATACCAAGAAAAATTAGGGAACTACAACTATGCCTGTTCACGAAAGCAGAAACCATATATTATAACATACCAAGAAAAATTAGGGAACTACAACCGCTCCCCTTATCAAGGGGAGATGTCAATGATTATAACATACCAAGAAAAATTAGGGAACTACAACTGATTTTTTCTTTTTGTCTGTTATAATAAATTATAACATACCAAGAAAAATTAGGGAACTACAACTATGATAGTTATTTCTTCTATAGTGGATAATTATAACATACCAAGAAAAATTAGGGAACTACAACTTAATAACACTCGTGATGAAATGCAATATATTATAACATACCAAGAAAAATTAGGGAACTACAACTTGTTCTGGAAACTTTTTTAATTCCTCATAATTATAACATACCAAGAAAAATTAGGGAACTACAACCTGGTGTGCGACTTATGGATGTTTGAATAATTATAACATACCAAGAAAAATTAGGGAACTACAACCGAATACCTATTACTCAACCGTTCAGGACAAATTATAACATACCAAGAAAAATTAGGGAGCTACAACGCGTTGTACTCCACTTTCGTCAGGGCGAAAATTATAACATACCAAGAAAAATTAGGGGACTACAACGAAAATATTGACTTTAGAACGCCCGATACATTATAACATACCAAGAAAAATTAGGCAACTGCAATTATGTAAAAGGTATCGGTTTTGTTATTAATTACTCTTTAAGGGTTAGTATAGCAAGCTGTTATTTCGTTTTAAGCTTTAGAAATTGAAGTATTGTCGAGGAGGGTGGTTGTTATAAATTGTTCCTCGGATATTTTATAGGTGTATTTGCCGTTATATTTTTTAACGGTATCGCTGATAATCTTTTGACCGTAGCCGTGAAAATCCTTTTCCCTTATTTTTTTATTGGCTGTATTTTTATATGCGTTTATACCTTTAATTAAAATAATCTAAGGCGTAATACGGATAGAAAGTTCTATCGCTTTTTTCTCCGAAAAGCTTTCTGTCGCTTCGATTTGATTATCAATAAGATTAGTCAGAACTCTGCATAAATCGTAATTTGATATTTTAATTTCAGCGTTTTCCTCGACCGTCATTACAAGTTCAATTCCCTTTTCCTTTGCTTGCTGACACTTGATTGTGTAAATTGTATTTATAGTTTCGTTTTTGCAAATTATCTCATATGCGGAATTATGAATATCGTCATTAGCCTTTTGCAGAATTTCCAATGCGTTTTCCGACTTGTCTATTTCAATAAAACCGACAGCAGTTGTAATGATATTTGACATATCGTGTCTGATTTTTCTGAATCGTTCTCGTTCGGTTTTCAGCTGCAAATATTTTTGATAATCAAGTTCGTTTTTAGTAATCAACTGCTTATATTTTAAGTTTTCGATTTCTCTTTTTTCGAGAGCGTCAACTGCAAAAATAATCGAAAAATCAATTACAAAGCAAGCAATAAAATATATGCAAGAAATCAGCGATAACCTTTGAGAATAATCATTTGCCTTAGTAGCAAGCTGCTGTTCAAACGCATAAACAAGCTGAATTGCAAAAACATGCGTTAAAGGAAAAAGATAAAAATACAGGTATTTTATATTATGCTCCAGATTATTGTCAAGCTTGTTTTTTATCATTTTAATACCAAAAGCAACAAGAAATGAAAACGCAACCATAAATAAACATAGGCAAATCAGCGACAAGCGGGTTGTTGTATTAAGAAATGCGTCTGTGCTTTCTTTTCCAAAGATAAAAGTTATTAATGCATAATATAACGCAGAGGATAAAAGCAACGACAAAAATGCCGATATAACAGAAATCAGCTTCAAATATAATTTGCTCTGAGTTAAAGCGACCACAAGTATAAATTGAATGATAAAATATATTGTCAGACAGGCATACTCAACCTTTTGGGACATATCCTTGAACTGCAAGGTCGCATACGAATATACCATACACACTCCAACATAAACAACAAAGGTTTTAACTATGCCGTACTTTCTTTTTGTCAAAGCATTTACAATATTAAATGATAAAACGGCTCTTGCAAAATGTAACATCCAAGCCCACGGGAAAAAGTCAATAGTTGAAATTTCATTCATTATTTTATTACCTCATTTATAGATTCAGCAAATAATTTTTGTAATCGTTTACCTTCTTTGAATACGACTTTGGAGATATTTGAACTTTATCATTATTCTTTAATGTAAATTGATAACGCTCATAACTGATAATGTAATTCATATTAACCAAATAGCTTTTATGACAACGCAAAAAATTAGGCGGAAACTCTTTTGAAAAAGACCTCAATGATGAGTACAGTGTATATTCCTCATTGGTAATCATATGCAAAACAATATTGTTATTAAAGGTTTCAATATAGGCAATATTTTGCATATTAATAATACAATTTTTTCCGTTACTTTTTATAATTATTTGTTGGGCGACTTTTTTTGTAATATTATTTATTGCTTTTTTAATTGCACTTAAAAGCTGCTCGTCGGACATTTTGGATTTTATCAAGAAATAACAGCTTTCTGTTTCTGAAAGGCGATAGCTTTCAATCGGAAACGAGGTCATAAGAATGTACTGAGTCGAACGAGTGTTTAACTGCTTTTCTATCATCCAATCAATAGAGTTTTTATCATTAATCATTATATCAAGAAAAACGATATTAATATTATCCGAATTCAAATTAGCCTCAAGATCAATCAAATTATCACAGTATCCAATATTATATTCTACATTTAGATTTTTTTCAAATAAATTTGAAATTTTGTTTTCAAGCAGTAATTTACATTCTGTATCATCATCACAAATAAGAATATTAACCAAAACATCATCTCCCCTTATAATTTATCGTAATTATATCATAAATGATTATCTTTGTCAGTTGCTTTTGCCCTGCGAAATTCATATTATACCCTGTAATTATTGTAATGTTACAAAGTTTGTTTTAGTATATTGTCGAGCCGTCGGTTGCCGATAAACAGGCGGATTAAAAAGATTAAATACGCAAAAAATGAAAAGGAGAAAACAAATGAGAAATGAAAAACACCCTGACCCGGCCGCTTCAAACGCTTCTGCAAGCGAGTCCAAAAACAACAATAAAAAAGATAAAAAATCAAAGGTTAAAATCATTATCGGCATTGTTGCAGTGCTTCTTGTTTTAATTGTTGCCGTGTCAACATCTAAAAGTGGCAACAAAAACCAAGAAAAAATTCCTGCAGCAAGTGAGATGTATCCGATTGGAGAGGATATGGGTTACGATTCAGACGACAATGACGATAGTAACGAGTGCAGTTACACCATCGACCCATATGAGATAATTCAAGAAATCGTTGTCGACATAAACGACAACAAGGCATATATAAAATTTGATACCTCTTATAATAAGGAAAAAGACGGTATTAAACTTATTTACAGCGGTGATACGGACCCATATGACGGCAACGGCTTATTAGTAAAGCTTCCTGACGGAACAAATCACAGTGTCAGCTATGATGTTGATATTTTAAGCTTTAACTCGACCGGTAAGGTTACAGTTACACCGTCAGCGTCAAATGAAATTGTATTCACAAAGCCATCTGCCACATTTGATGCGATAACTTGCGACTATTTGACCGACCCAAGCAAAATAAAAGACAGCGATTACAAGCTGCTTAAAGAACACGCAAACAAGGTCTATGCAGAGGCTTCGGAGAAAACCGACAACGGTAAATATTATAAAACATATTTTTCTATGCAAAATTCTACGGGAGTAGAATACGGTCGCATTGAGTTTATGTATTCATATGTTCATGAAGGCCAGACTTATTATCAATCAGTGGCTTTTGAAGAATTAAAGATTACAGAAAACGGTGACTTGTGCAATATAAGCTACACTAAGGAAAAAGGCATAAAATTGATTGACTTAATTGATATTGACAATTACCAAAATTCAAAATATGTTGAGGTTAAGCGATAAGGAGGATTAAAATGAAAATTAATGATAACAAAACCGAAGCTTCAAGAGCAAATAATAATTTAGACAACAGCTCGCCGAAAAAGATAAAAAGCCGCAAGCCCATTATAATAATTGCGGTAGTCTTAGTTGTTATAATTGCCGCTTCAATGATTAATTCAAATCATTCAAAAAGCAAATCCTCTCATACGGAAAATCCAAAAAGTAACTATTCATATTCCGATGATGACTTTAAAAAAAGCGACAATGATAATGCCTCAATAGATTTATTCGATGCAATAGAGAATGTTTATTATGATGAGAGTGATAAAACCTGCCTTGTAAAATATAAAAGCGATTATAATGTAGATTGCTTGGATTATAATATCAGCTATGGGATTGACACGTCCGACAACGACTATACCGAATGTCTGAAAATAACACGAAACGGTGTAACAATCGGGCAGTGCGATTTTATAACTGATAACAGCACCTATGTCGCTACCGGAACAATTTCCGTTAAATTAGTTGACCATGATAACAGCGTCATAATGCTTAAAGGCCGAGAAGACAAACAAGGCAATATAAATGACCGCAATTCGTTATTTGGAGAAATCGAATTAAAACAAATTGAAAAGGAAATTAAGCCGTTAAAGTGTTCATATAATGTTGACCACAGTGCCATTCCCGACAGCGACATTGACAAAATGCTTGAGGTCGCAGAAAAAGAAATCAAAAAAACCTACCCTCTTGCAAAGCTTGAAGCCGTTTATTACGGATACGATGAGGGCGGCACAGGAGACGAGAGTTTGTATGGAATCGACCATGGACACTATAATGAGGTTAAATTTGTTTACAGCTATGTTGATAACGGTCACAAAGGACTCCAAAATGTAAACTTTTATGATGTAAAGTATGCTCAAGACGGAAAGGTTATTGAATCTATTTCCGTACTTCCGATAAAAGTCAAAACAACGACAAGCAGTATTACAGAAATTGACGAATATGAAAAGACACAAAAAGAAAGCTGGAGAGAGCTTTACAAGCTGAGATAAAACTAAAAAACATCATTATAAAAAGTGGCTTGAACATTCAAGCCACTTTTGACATTTTATATGTCGAGCATAGTCTTTTAAGCACTGACTCTTTGTAAAAGTTTTATATCAACATAACGAAATGCTGTCGATGAGTTTTAATTCTTCATCGGTGAACGGTGTGCAGTTGATTGCCTTGATGTTGTCGAGAATTTGCTGTGGCTTTGACGCACCGATTAAAACGCTTGTGACCTCGTCCTTTTGGAGAAGCCAGCCGAGCGCCATATCAGCAAGCTTTTCGCCACGCTTTGACGCCAAATCGTTGAGTTGACGGATTTGCTCCATTCTCTTTTCATCGAGCGTGCTTTCCTTTAGGTATCTGCCGTCGGTACGGATACGGCTGTCCTCGGGAATTCCGTTCAAATAGCGGTCGGTGAGCTGTCCCTGTGCAAGCGGACTGAATGTAATCAGACCCTTATTCAGTTCGCTGACAGCTTCCTTTAAGCCGTTATTTTCTACCGTTCTGTCAAAGATTGAATAGCGATTTTGATTAATAACAAACGGGCAATTCAAATCACTTAAAATTGAAGCCGCTTTTTTTAGAGTTTTTCCGTCATAATTTGAAAGTCCGACATAAAGTGCCTTACCGCTGTTGACAGCAGTTGCAAGCGCACCCATAGTTTCCTCAAGCGGAGTGTTCGGGTCCATTCTGTGATGATAAAAAATATCAACATAGTCAAGCCCCATACGCTTTAAGCTTTGGTCGAGGCTTGCAAGAAGATATTTGCGACTGCCCCAATCACCGTAAGGTCCGTCCCACATAAGATAGCCCGCTTTTGTTGAAATTATCATTTCGTCACGATAAGCGTGCAAATCTTCTTTCATAATTCTGCCGAAGTTTTTTTCTGCGCTGCCCGGCTGCGGACCGTAATTATTTGCCAAATCAAAATGCGTAATACCGTTGTCAAAAGCAGTAAAACACAATGCTTTCATATTTTCAAAATTAGCCGTGTCACCGAAATTATGCCACAAGCCGAGCGACACCTTGGGAAGCATTAAGCCGCTTTTTCCGCAACGACTGTATTCCATGGCAGAATATCTTTCTTTAGACGCAATATACATAGTCATTCCTCCTATATGTGTGAAAACCACTTGTTGAGCAGTCAAAATTTTGGCTGTAAATTTTCAACGCTCTACATATGAAATATAGCACATATTTTCACAACAATCAATCCTTGCTTTGCGGTTGCCAAAAAAATTAAAAAAGTGTATAATTATATTTCAAAGATTAGCAATTTTAATTGAAAGGTACATACATAATGCTGAAAATTATTCCTACCCCGGCATTTGCTGATATTGATAAAAATAAGGTACTTAAAATCAAATCGTTGTCGCTTGACGAGAGCAAAATCAATAAAGCCGTTGTTGACGATTTTTATGATTTTTTGTATAAACTCAAAATTAAAGTCGGTGATGACTGCACGGTTGATTTTATAGACGAGCCGTCACTTTCATACGAGGAATACAGACTTGAAACAGACGAAAAAATCAAAATTTATTCAAGCAGCCTCGGCGGCAGAGTTTTTGCCTTGCAAACGCTCAAGCAGATTTTATTTCAACAGGGCGAAAATGTGCCTTATCTTGTAATCAAGGACAAGCCGAGATGTAAAATCAGAGGCTTTATGCTTGATGTCGGAAGATATTTTTACACTGTTGACGAGGTTAAATCTTTCATAAGAAAGGCGTCGCTTCATAAGCTTAATTTTCTGCATTTTCACCTTACCGAGGATCAAGGCTGGAGAGTTGAAATCGACAAATATCCGCTGCTGACCCAAATCGGCTCTGTAAGAAAAAAGACTAATTTTAACAATACTCCGCACGGCGGATTTTACACCAAGGCAGAGCTTAAAAGCATTGTAGATTATGCCCAAAGCTTTTCAATCAGCGTTATGCCCGAGTTTGATATTCCCGGCCACAGCAGGAGTGCTATGGCTTGCTATCCGTATTTAGGCTGCTTTGACAGAGAACTGCCGGTTGCAGACCATTGGGGAGTGAAGCACGATGTTCTGTGCGCGGGTAAGGATTCGACATATCGGTTCGTTGAGGATGTTATCGACGAGCTTTGCGAAATATTCACCGACGGATATTTTCATATCGGAGGCGACGAAGTCCCTAAGCATAGGTGGCATTTATGCCCTCATTGTCAGGCGAAAATCAAGGAGCTTGGCTTAAAGGACGAGGAGGAACTTCAATGCTACTTTATGAACAAAATCAATGACTACTGTATAAGTAAGGGCAAGCAGGCGTTTATGTGGAGCTGGGATTTGAAAGATGATAAGCTTCTTAACGAGGATTTAGGCTTCACGAAATGCGGGGATATTAACACAGGCAACAGACCGTTCATTGACACAAGTACAAATGCGTATTATATCGACCTGCCGTACGGTTATATCAGCCTAAAAGATACGGCAAATCATAAGCTCTACGACGGAAATTGCTTGGGCGCAGAAGCAACGCTTTGGACAGAGTATGTTCCCGATATGAAAAAGGCGGACAAAATGACCTACCCTCGTCTCGGCGCATTGGCAGAAACCGTGTGGCACGGTGATAACAATTACGACAGCTTTAATAGCGTGCTTGATTACTACTATTCTTATCTTGATAAAAACGGTATCGGCTACTCTGAGCCTCAAATTGCAAATCCAAATAAATTCAGAGGCTTTTTCCAAAACCTTTGGTTTGAAAGACGCCAACTCACCTGGGAGGGCTTAACCAACATCTTCGACGATATAAAAGTCGAACGCCTCGCAAAAAAGCAATAAAAAAGGCTTTCGCTCAATCAAGCGAAAGCCTTTACTTTTATTCGGTTTGTTCCTTCTTGCTGTTGTTTCCAACTCTCGACCAGTCTACAAGAATGTTGTTGTTATAGAAATTACTGCGCTTTTCAAGCTCCTCGTTTACGAAATCAGTTCCGTCACGCTCAAATAATGTTGGAGTTTCGGAGAAAAGATTTGTACCGATACCAAGCTTATCACCCTCGATTTGAACACCTATACTTGCAAGCATTGTAGGAAGCATATCGAAGGTTGCCCACTCACGATTGTTAAAGCGGTCTGCCTTAGCCGATGTGCAATTTGGTGTCGGATTAAGCACAAGATTGAAGCAGGTGCGTCTGTAAGCAGGGTCGAAGTCCTTAAAGAAATTCTGATCCATGCTCAAGTGGTCGCCGTTGATAACGATTGTGGTGTTCTCATAGAAAGGCTGACTCTGAATCCAACGAACGAATTTAACGGTTTCAGCCTGACTGTAAAAGATAACATTTGAATACTGCTTATCAAACGGTGTTTCTGCATTTTTAGAAAGGTAACCGTCAGGGAAATGAGTATCTGCGGTTTCCATAACAAAGTAGAACGGCTTGTCCTCATTTGCAAGACGAGTAATTTCATCCTTTGCAAATTCGTAAAGTTTATCGTCTTCATAACCCCACCATACATGATAGTCGGGAGCAACAAGTCCGTTATCTCTTGCATACTTTGCGTCCATTATTTTATAGTCGCCATGCTCTTCAAACAAATACTGAAGTCCGCCAAAGCTTGCATCGGCACCGAACATAACGGTTTGATTGTAGCCCTGCTCCTTTAATATATCACCGATGGTTCTGGCACCCGGGAGGAAGTTGTTGGCAGTACCGTATTGGTTACGACCTGCCGGCACCTTCATAGGCATACCGCTTGCCATATTAACCATTGATGCGATTGACCAGTTTGCTCCGGTCGAATGCGGATTTCCGCCGAACTGTCCCTCGGGACGGTCCGAGAAATTGTATCCCTCTTTGGAGAGCTTCTCAAGGTCGGGCATAAGGTTTGTATCCATATATCCGCCAAGCTCTTTTGAGAAATATGAATTCTCCATAGATTCAAGATAGATGTGAATTAAGTTACGCTTCTTCTCAGGAAATGTCATATTTACGGTTTTAGGGTCGGCAAAATTTTCCTCAATATATGTTGAGCTGTCTGCATAAGCGGTGTAAAGCTTTTTGAGTGAAAGCTTCTCAACGCCGAACATAATACCGCCCGAAAGCATTGCGATTGATAAAATGAGCGCTGTGATTCGTCTGCCGAGACCCGATAAAACAACCTTTGGCTCTTTATCGAGAGTGTAAGTGATTTTTCTTGACGAAAAAGCGAACAGGGCAAACAAAACAGCTACCATAGCCGTTGTTAAAACAGGGCCCTGGAACATTGTTATCATAACCTCTTCGCTGGTTCCGCCTGTATCTGAATTGAGGTTAATCAACATTTGGTCAGGTGTAAGACCTGCAAATGTATCAAGTGACCAAATAGAAGCAGAAATTGCAGCAGCGGAAAGAGCAGCAAAAAGAGTTGCAATAATACGGATTATCCATGCACCGACCTTGCGCTTAGGCTTTTCTGCCTTTGAAAAGGTCAGCACACCGTTTACAACTGCACTGAAAAATAAAAATACAAGTCCTACTGTTACTACAAGTGCAAAAAATTCAAACGGATATTTTTTGCTATGCTCAGCAGGTAAAAATAAATTCGGTATCTTTAATACCAAAGACATAATGCCGAGCGATGTTATATTGCTCACGATTATATCTCGTATCACCGTACCGATGCAAACAGGAACAGTCCTTTTGCGTACAAGCAGACGAATATCTGCAACGCCTAAAAGAATTCCTGCAAGAATTCCCATAAACCAAAACATATATATACCTCTTTCGTTATTTAGTAATGAGATTTTAACATATAACCACCATGTTTGCAAGTCCCTATTAAACATAGTATATAATCAAAATGTATAATGTATCACCGCTTACATTTTTCAACATATCCAAACCGCAAAAGCAGATAACAAATAATAACATAAAAGAGCTGCCGGACTTGTTCACTTTAATAACCGATGTTTGTTAATGTTTAACAGAGCTTTGTAAAAACACTCTTTTAATTCATTGCGATTGTTCTCGTTATCATAGTATATCAATTCTGATTTTTTCAAAAATATTTTTCGTTTTTTCAAAAAAACTCTTGCTAAATTAAAAATATGTGTTATAATAACATAGCAAAAGCGATAAATTCGCAAACATAAAACATAGAGGTATAGTGTAACGGTAACACTCCGGACTCTGACTCCGTCATTTAAGGTTCGAATCCTTATACCTCTGCCAAAGAGGAACGAGATACTCAAGCGAGTATCTCGTTTTTCTTTTGCAAAAAGAAATTAAGGATTCGAAGAATCGTTATTACGGGTTTATAATGCAATTAAACCCGTAACATCGTTCTGTCAAGTCTTTAAGGTGGAGATTTGCAAAGCAAATACTACCGTGACTTGACAGGTTGATATAATCTGCCACAAGGCTGGAAGTTTTACTTTCAGCCTGTTTTTATGCCCGAATACTGCTTTT
>OIYP01000156.1_pt1 | contig 48348 bp, 41 predicted proteins | sample 1588261 | NCBI WGS metagenome assembly OIYP01 (sample SAMN03283293) | human gut metagenome | biome: human-associated habitat; material: feces | host: Homo sapiens | place: Peru | collected 2012 | reverse complement strand
AGGGCTTCCGCCCTCTGGACACCTGACGAGCTGTGCTCAGCTCGACCAGCTGCTTGGCTTCGCAACTTCCAAACAAAGTTGAGCTATGCAAATAATTACGCATTACGAATTACGAATTACGCATTATTAAACTGGCTTTCGTGACGTGTGAAGAAGTCTGTTCTCGGTTCAAGGAACTTAAGCTTATGCTCGTTCTCATTCGGGAGAAGTGTTTCAAACGTATCAAAGATATTATCCCAGTTCCATACTGTTTCGTCGATTTGGAGGTAATCTCTGACGCCCTCTGTACCGCTCGGAGCGATAGGGTGGAGAAGTATCATTGCTGTTTTTATGGTATGGAAAACGTCGATGAGCCACTGCTTACGCTTTTCGTTATCGTCGCTCTTATCGGTCTCGTTCTTGTACTTTGCCATATACTTGCTTGCTTTTCTGATATAGGAATCGAGGACGTAGGTTACCTGATGGAACTCGAACTTATACATAAAGCGCTCGTATTCGAGGACAGCTTTTTCGCTTTCTGCGAGAATTTCGTCCGAGACCTTTCCGACAGGCATATTGCCGTCAAAATACTTCTGTGTTTCGTAGAAGCAGGTTCTGATTATTCTGTTGAAAACGTTCGAGAGGAGGAAGCCTTCCTTTGTTACGGGGTCGCTGTCGTCGGGATTTGCGTTAGGATTGAGCGGCTTCGGCTGGAAGCTTACCGAACGCATACCGAGTCCGAGCGAAAGGAAGTGCATACGGAGCTGCTCGGCTGTATAATAATTGAGGAGGTCTTTAGCCATTGGAGGCTTTACAGAGCCGCTGCTCGAAGCTTTCTTATCGAGGAAGAGGATATGGTGGTTCGCAACGAGGGTTGAGTTCTGAAGCTCGCCGTCGGGAGTTTCGGCAGTGATCTCGCCGCTCTGGAGTGCGCAGAACATTGCTGTCTGTGCAACGCCGTAGAAGTAGATATTGTCCTGACCGATGAACTGGTAGATGCCTGCGTCCTTGGAGCACCAGTAGTCTTTCCACTTATCCTTATCTGCGCCGATAGATTCGAGGTAAGCGACTGTGAACGAGATAGGAGCCCAGAGCGATTCAGGCCAAACCCAAATTGTATGTGGGTCTTCGCCCTCGAGCACGGGAGCGGGAACGCCCCACTCGATATTGCCCGTAAGTCTGAACGGAACGAGGGTCTTGCCCGTTCTGAAGCGGACGCCCTTTTCGGTAAGTATTTCACACGCCTTGTCACGGTCGGTGAGTTCGTTGAACTTGATAGTGAACGAAGTCTTTTTCGGCTCTTCGATAAGCTCGTGTTCTGCCATCCGATCCTTGACGGAAAGGTAGGTGTCCATATAGTCGTTCATAACGTAGATAACGGGAGGTTCGAGGAACTCGCCGATAGTTTTCTTTACGACCTGACGGACGTTATCCTTTGCATCGAGCATTTTCATATAATCTTTGAGAAGAGAATAATACTCGGTGAGTTTGAAATACCAGTTTGTAACGTCACGGAACACGGGGCGAAGTCCCGTAAGCGTGGAGCGTGGGTCGATGAGGTTCACGGGCATATACTGATGACCGAGGTCGCACTCGTCTGCGTAGCCCTTTTCGGACTGGCAGCCCTGAACGGGGCATTTGCCGATGACCTGTCTGCCGTTGAGGAACGTGCCGACCTTTTCATCGTAGAACTGCGGAGTTGTGATCTTTTTAAGGCAGCCGTTCTCATAAAGTCTGCGGATAAGCTTATCGGAAACCATATTGTGTATCTCGGCTGTTCTGCCAAGACCCGATGCGCCGAAAAGGTTCGTGCTTATTTCGTAAGCTTCGAGGGTCGCTTTCTGATCTTCGTGATTAGCCTGAACGAAGTCACGGATAGTTCCTTTATAGCCTTTTTCTTCGACAAGCTTGCGGTAGCTTTCTGCGATAGGCGAGCCGTAGCAGTCTGTGCCGCTGACGAAGATAACGTTGTCCTTGCCTATTCTGTCACGAAGAAATCTTGCGTAAACATCGGCGAAAACGAAAACTCCTCCGACGTGTCCGAAGTGGAGCTGCTTGTTGCCGTAAGGCATACCGCCCGTGATAACTGCTCTTTTGGGAAATTCGGGGCGGTTATCTCTTGAAATTTTCTTCTTGTTATATTCGGGATTAGCATTGTTTCCCATAACAAAACCTCCATAAATTAAACAAAGCGCCGCACACATAGTATTATGCACTGCGCTTTGTCGTCATTGACAATAGTGTTTATAGTTTATTTTCGAAACTTAGCTGAGAACAAGGATAGCCATATCGCCGTTGTTTGCTTCGCCTGCATTCTTGATTGCGAGGACCATCTTCCAGATGAGGTCATCGCCGCTCTGACGGAGCGCATCATCGAATGATGAAACGGCCTTTACGAAGTCCTCTTCGCCCTTGCCGTCCATATAGCAGGTGAGAAGCACCTTATAAGCGTTATAAAGTGCGCAGAAGAACACATAGTTGTCCCAGATATTGAGCTTATCGGCGCAGGCATAAGGGAGGCAATATGTCCAGACGTAGTTGATGAGAAGATTTTCCATCCAGTCGGAGTGATTTGCGAGAAAATCATCTCTGTACTTTTCACGCATCTTAACATAATTGTTCATATCGACAAGGTTAAGTGTTTCAGGTCCTGAAACACCAAGGTTCTTATAGACCTCAGCCATGATCTCCTTGAATGCGGGAGTTGTTTTCTTGACAGCTTTGAGGAGCGAGATGCCGTCTGCAAGTGAGAATGCAGGGGTGAAAGAGATACCGTCAAAGAATTTGAGGGTCTTTTCATAATCCTTGTCCATTACAAAGCGTTCGATAAATCCGGGGATAAGGTTCGGCTGCTGCTGGTCGATCATGCCCTGAACGGTCTTGACGCCGTAGTTGAGCAGGAGCAGACGGCTCTCGAGCGGTATCTCCTTATTCTGAAGGATACCCATAAAGAGCGAACGGAGCGGCCAGTAATACTGTGCTGTAGGGTTGGCAGCGACAGCAGCCCTTGAGCTTTCGAGGAATGGTTTTTCTTTTTCGCCCGTGAGCTGTACCATATTAAAGGAGAGCGTCTTTTCCTTCATCATTCTGCGAACAACGTCGGGGTTGCTCAGATAAAGAACATACTCGACAGCTGCAGGGGAAACGATGATATCGGAAAAGTCCTTGTATTTTTCCTCGGGGCCTGTCACGTCAACAAGCTCTTTGAAATAAGACGGTGTAAAAACGGGAAATGCCATTATAATTCTCCGATCCCGACGGCAGGATCTTTATCCGCACCGCCGTAATTTTATTTTCAACAATACAATTTAAATTATAACATATTATTCTCTGAATTGCAAGAAATATTTTCAAAAATGATGATATATCGCACAAAATCAGCATTTTGGGGGAATGGTATCATTCGCTTTCGCCGCTGCGGAAAACCTTAAGCTCGGTGTTTTCGACTGCCCATTGAATAAGCGGCTCGAAATCAAAGCTGTTCTGTGCGGCTTCAACATCGGCGAGGACAGGTCTTGTCTTGGGGTGCTTTGGCGTAAACACCGTGCAGCAGTCCTCGTAAGGCTCGATAGATGTTTCAAAGGTGTCTATCCTACGTGCGATCTCGATGATCTCGATCTTATCCATACCGATAACGGGGCGGAAAACGGGCATACGGCAGGCTGCGTCCGTGCAGACGATGGCTCCGATAGTCTGACTTGCTACCTGACCTACGCTTTCACCCGTGACCAAAGCCTGTATCTGTTTTTCTTCGCATATTCGCTGGGCGATCTCCATCATAAGGCGGCGCATGATGATGGTGAAAAGCTCTTCGGGGCAGTTGTCACGGAGCTTTTCCTGAATTTCTGTGAAAGGAACGCAGTAGAAAGCAATGTCGCCGCACCAGGGAGTAAGCTTCTGACAAAGGCGCTCAACCTTGAGCCTTGCTCTGTCGGAGGTGTACGGAGGGGAAACATAGTGGATAGCGGAAAGCTTTATGCCTCGCTTTGCCATCATATAAGCCGCAACGGGGCTGTCGATGCCGCCCGAAAGGAGTACCATTGCCTGACCGGAAGTGCCGACGGGGATTCCGCCTGCGCCCTTTTTGTTGCCCGAATGGATATAAGCCTCGGTCTGGCGCACTTCAACGGTGATGATAACATCGGGGTTATTTACGTCAACAACAAGGTGCGGGAAAGCGTCAAGAATCCTTCCGCCAAGCTCTGCGCAGATCTCGGGCGAGCGCATGGGGAAGTTCTTGTCCGCTCTCTTGGCGTTTACCTTAAAGGAACGTGCGGCTTCAAGCACCTCACGGTTGTATTCGACAGCCGACTTTGCGATAACTTCAAAATCCTTTTCCGCAACGAGCGCACGGCAGTAAGCAGCGATGCCGAAGACCTTTGATACAACGTCCTCAACCTCGTCAAAGTCAACGTCCTCGCTCAAAGGACGGATAACGACTGTGGACTGTGAGCGGTCGTACTCGAACTTGCCGAGGCGTGAAAGTCTGCGGCGGATATTTCTTACCATAGCGTCCTCAAAGCTGCGTTTGTTAAGGCCTTTTATGGCAATTTCTCCCTCTTTTATAAGGATAATTTCACTCATTTTATATTCCTCCGAAAAATCTGATGAATTCAGCATAATTACCATTAGTATAGCATAAAACAACGCATATTTCAATAGCGGCGGAACTAAAACCGATCTTTTTAATAAAATTAAAGAAAATAACAAATTTTGTTGAAAAAATTCTCATTCAATGATATAATATTATGGAAAATCGAGATCAACAGGTCAAAAAAAGGGGAACTTTTATGATGAAAAAGAAAAAATATGCCGGCATTGCCGTAACGGCGGTGATGTGCATACTGCTGAATATATGCGGACATATATTTACGCTTTTATGTCCCGTTCCGTTCTGGCTCGACACGGTCGGAACGATGATATCGGCATTTTTATGCGGTCCGATAGTCGGCGGCGCAGTCGGATTTATGTCAAATCTTATTTCAAGGCTGTGCTTCGGCGGTTCTTCGATACTTTTTTCACTGATAAACGTTATTATCGGCATTGCGGTCGGAGCTATTGCAAAAAAAGGACTTTGCGGTTCGCTTTTCGGTGCGCTGTGTACGGGTATACTTATGGGAGTGATAACGGTTGCCTGCGCAGTTCCCGTCAACTGCATGCTTTATGACGGCAGGACGAACAATGTCTGGGGCAATGCGCTTTTCGATATGCTTTCGCAGTATCGTATCGGAACGGCGGTCAAAGCGGTCGTTTCACAAATGTTCATTGACATACCTGATAAGGTGCTTTCAATGGTGCTTGCATATCTGACGGTAAAGATTGTCAGGAGGAGGACATTTGACGGAGAGGGGGATAATGCCGGAAATGAAAAAGCTTAAAATGCTGAAAGAGCTGTCAGGGCGTCTGGCGGCGTGTGTGCTTATGATATGTGCTTTTGCCGTTTTCGGCGGAATATCCGTGCAGGCAAAGACTGCGGCTGATCCTTTTTACGGTTTTGACGTCAGGTTTTACAACAGCGAAACAGACCTCGGGACAAGCAGCGTCAATGCGATAGTTCAGTCCGATGACGGTTATATCTGGATAGGAACTTACACGGGACTTTACCGTTATGACGGAACAAGGTTCACGCTTTTCGGTGCGGAGAACGGCATTGTCAGTGTTCGTGCGCTTTATATCGACACAAGGGGCAATATGTGGATCGGCACGAATGAAAGCTCCGTCTACTGTTATACTTCGGCGCATGAGATGGTTGCTTTCGGCAGTGAAAAGGGACTTTCGGAAAAGTCGATACGCTGTTTCACCGAGGACAACAAGGGAAACATCTTTGTCGGAACGGCAGGACTTTCTTATTTTATCTCACAGGAGGACGGCGTTTCGGTCGTACAGTTCGACAGCGACATAACCTACATAACTTCTGCCGCTGCTTCGGAGGACGGAACGATAATGGCTGTCACGAACAGCGGTATCCTTGCGGCATACAAGGACGGAAAATGCTTCCGCAGCACCGCAGCTCTTGACGGCAGTCAGTTCAACTGTGTCGATCATGCGGTGAATGACATCTTCCTTGCGGGGACGGAAAGCACCCGTATTTACAGCTGCAAGCTTTCCGACGGCAGGATAGAGCAGACGGTCTATGCGAACGCTGCGCCCTGTTCCTCGATAGCAAATATACGCTCCGACGGAAAAGGGGCATACTGGATATGCGCTGACAACGGCATCGCAAAGATCGATGTTTACGGCAATGTTTTACAGATGACCCTCGATAATTTCAACAGCAATATCATCGATGCTCTGACCGATTATCAGGGAAATACATGGATCATTTCCAACCGTCAGGGCATTATAAAGGCAACGGTCAATCCGTTCAGGAATATCACGGGAAAATACGGTCTCGGCGAGCAGGTGGCAAACGCTGTCTGTGCGGCTGACAACACGCTTTATATCGGCTATGACAGCGGTCTGCAGATAATACTCAGGGACGGAACAAACTGTGAAAACGCACTGACAGACGAGCTTTCGGGCAGCAGGATACGAAATATCACGGAGGATTCCTCGGGCAATATCTGGATATCCACTTACGGTCAGGACGGACTTATAAAATACGATCCGAAAGATAAGACGGCGAAGATATTCAACGAGTATTCCGCAGGCACCAACGGTTCAAAATTCCGTTTTTCGATCGAGCTTTCGGACGGAACTGTCCTTGCGGCAAGTCCGACGGGACTTACTTATATAAAAGACGATGCGGTCACTCACGTTCTCACCGCTGAACACGGTCTTGACAACACGCAGATACTCTGTGCGGCTGAAGAGGAAAACGGCAGAGTCCTCGCAGGAAGTGACGGCGACGGTATCTATGTCATTGAAGGCGGAAGGATCTTTTATCATATCGGCAGCGAGAGCATTTCGCCCGTTATCCTGCGCATCGTGCCATACAAGGACATTTATTTTATCGTGACGGGAACGGGACTTTATACGATGAACAGCAGCTATGAAGTCAGCAGGATAACCTCGTTCCGCTACACCAACAATTTTGATATTTATATCGACGATGAAAAAGACACAGCATGGATAATGGGCAGCTCGGGTCTGCTCGCAGTCAGTGCGCAGGAGCTCTCCGAGGACAGTTGCACAAGCTACAAGCTCTACAACCGCAAGAATGGTTTCAGTGCGTCGATAACGGCAAATTCATGGAATTTATGCACGGAGGACAAGCGGCTCGTTTTCTGTAGCAGCAGCGGCGTTTACACCGTTTCGCTCAGGGATCTCTGCAACAGCACGACCGATTTCAACATTGCCGTCAATCAGGTAAAGCTCAACGACAATGATATTGTTTACCCCGTCAGCGAGGAGGGCTACACGGGAAAGTTCGTGATACCGTCCGATGCAAAGCGGCTTGACTTTGAGCCGTCGGTGCTCAACTATACTTTGAGCGATCCTGCCGTTCATATCGAGCTTGAAGGATTTGAGGCGAGCAGCATCGATGTTACGCAGAGCGAGCTTTCCGATGTGAGCTTCACAAATATAAAGCACGGCACATACAAGCTTTTCTTCCGGCTGCTCAATCCGGACGGAACGGTCGAAAAAGAGGCAGTTTACCTTGTTGAAAAAGAAGCGGAATTTTACGAAACAACGATATTTGAAGCATATCTTATCCTGATCGCCGCCGCCTGCATCGCATTCATAACGTGGATAATAACAAAGCTCGGCAGCCTTTCAGTGATCCGTCGGCAGTATAATGAGATAAGCGCCGCAAAGGAGGAGGCTGACCGTGCGAACAATGCGAAGAGCCAGTTCCTTGCGAATGTTTCACACGAGATACGGACGCCTATCAATACCATTCTCGGAATGAATGAGATGATACTGCGTGAGGCAGACAGCGAGGATATTCTCGGATATGCGGCGGACATAAAAAATTCGGGAAAAATGCTGCTGTCGATAGTCAATGATATCCTCGATATCTCCAAGATCGAATCCGGAAAGATACGCATCATCTGCGGAGAATATGACATAAGCAATATGCTTATTGATACGGTACATATGGCGCAGATAAAATGCCGTGAAAAGGGACTTCGTTTCAGGTTCGATATCTCACCCGATATACCGAGCCGTCTTTACGGCGATGAGCTGCGGATAAAGCAGGTCATAACCAACATTGTTACCAACGCCGTAAAATACACCGAACACGGACACGTTGCTTTCAAGGTATACAGCGAAAATATCTCTGACGGGGAAATAAACCTTGTCGTATCGGTCGAGGACACGGGAATAGGAATAAAGGACGAGGACAAGGATAAGATCTTCAACAAGTTTGAACGCCTTGATGAAAACCGCAACAAAACGGTCGAGGGAACGGGTCTTGGGCTTTCAATATGCAAAAGTCTGCTTAAACTTATGGGAACGGAGCTTCGCTTTATAAGTACCTACGGTTCGGGTTCGGTTTTCGGGTTTTCCGTCCGCCAGAAAAAGCTGGGTGAAGAAACTATAGGAGAGCTTAAGCTTTCCGAGGAGGGGAAAGGCAGCTATGTTCCGTCCTTTACCGCACCCGATGCGACTATACTTGTTGTCGATGACAATGAAATGAACCTGACGGTCGTAAAGTCACTGCTAAAGCCGACAAAGATACGCATTGATACTGCCAACGGGGGTCTGAAGTGCCTTGAAATGGTGAAAGATCACCGTTATTCGCTGATATTCCTTGACCATATGATGCCCGATATCGACGGAACGGAAACCTTCCGCAGGATAAGGGACGGGGAGGGCGTATGCAAAAATGTACCGATCGTTGCGCTGACGGCGAATGCATTTTCCGATTCTCGGGAACTTTACATGAAGCTTGGGTTCAGCGGATATCTCTCCAAGCCCGTCGACCCCGAAAAGCTTGAAAAGACCGTGCTTGAACTGCTCCCGAGCGAGCTTGTAAAACCTTATGACAAGGACAGTGCCGAAAGTGCTGCACACAGTATCGGGGACATGAACGGACTGCGGTATATTGACCGCAGCGTCGGCATGAAGTACAGCGGCGAAAATGAAACGCTTTATGCGGAGATAATGAGGGCGTTTGCCGATGCCGCCGAGGAAAATGCCGCAAGGCTCCGTCAGGAGTTCAATGACGGCGACTTCAGAAACTATGCGGTAAATGTCCATTCGCTCAAAAGCACCTCGCTGACGGTCGGCGCATCGGAGGTATCGGAGCTTGCAAAGAAACTTGAACTTGCCGCAAAGAACGGCGAAACGGACATTATCAAAGCCGAACACGAAACGCTTATGAAAATGTACAGCGATCTCGTTGATGAAATAAACTTGATTTTAAGCTAATAAAAATATTGCAATTTTGCAAATGTTATGCTATAATTCTTTTAACGCAATTACATTATATCTTTGAAAGGATGATATCAATGGACGAATTCAACAATAATAACAACGAAAAGAAGAACTTCGGCGAGGAAAGCTTTGCCGAGCAGGAAAGGCGCAGTGAAAATGTTCAGCAGCCGCAGAATACCCCGTATGATCCATACAATATGCCTCTTGAACAGCAGGGACGACCTGTGAGCTGCAACACGCCTTATCCGATAAATCAGCAGGTGCCGCCCGATTTCGACCCATACAAGCAGCCGCTTCCGCAGGGACAGTATCAGTACAACGGAATGTACGCCGACCCGAACGGTATGCCGTATAAAACGGGACTTGCAACGGCTTCTCTCGTTATCGGTATCCTTTCGCTCGTGCTTACATTTACGGGGTTGATCTATCTTATCCCGATCCTGCCGATAGTAGGCATCATTCTCGGCTGCATATATAAGGGCAAGCGTTATCCCGTCGGAAAAGGCACATCGACCGCAGGAATAATCTGCTCGGCAGTGGCTCTTGTTCTGGGCATACTTTTCATGGTTCTCGTTGTGTATATCATGATGAACCATATGCCCGAGGTAATGCAAATACTGAAAAGCCAAAGTCCCGACGTATATCAGCAGTATTATGATATGTTCCACGATACATACCCCGAATGGTTCAATACCGCAGCTGCGCTTTTCGCAAAATTTATCATTAAGTAAAAACAAAACGTTCGGTTGGGATATTCTGACCGAACGTTTTTTATAAGGGGACAGAAAAATGGCAAGGAAAAAAGATTTGGTAAACCTAATTATCGGATTTATAGGTTCAATGCTCGGACTTATCGTTCTTAATGTATTCAACAGAAATATTCTTATGCTTTTGCCGCTGCCTGCAAGAATGATAACAATGGTCATCACATACTGGCTTGTTGCTTTAGCTTCGATAATTCTTATGACCGCAAATAAAGAAAAGCCAAGTGACTATGGATTTACCGCAGAAAAACTCGGGAAACAGATCATTGTCGGAATTCTGATAGCTGCGGCAATGTCGCTCGCACTGACTGTTGTGCCGCATCTGCTCGGTTTTGGGGAGTACGTCAGCAGTGAAAAAAATTACACCCGGCTATGGCAGTTTATATACGAATTTATCTACTGTATTTTTGCAGTAGGTTTTGCGGAAGAATTTGTGTTCCGAGGATATATATATATATATATATATATATATATATAAAGATACCCAATATCTGCGGAAAAGAAACGGCGGCGGTTATCGTTTCGTCCGTTTTGTTCGGACTTTTTCATATCTTTCGAGGCAGTATCGTACAGGTGATAACAACAGCATTTATCGGTGCTTTTTTCTGCCTGTGCAGGGCAAAGATCAAAGGCTGCACCATCATCTCGCTTATAATCGCCCACGGGATATATGATGCGCTTATAACGGTTTGGACAGCGGTATTATAATATAAAAAATCGGCAGGTAAAGAGCCTGCCGGTTTTTTATCAAATTTTCAGAAGCCAAGATCACTGTGTTAACCGGTTGCTGTTAATGAGAGTATCAGTCTGTCTTCGATTATTTCGTAAACAAGCAGCCAGTCGGGCAGAATATGACATTCACGGTAGCCTTTCCAATTACCGGAAAGGGCATGGTCTTTGTTCTTCTCAGGCAAAGATTCACCGGTCAGAAGAATATCAACTACGGTTTCCATTAACTTAATATCATAACCACGTTTGACAATTTTTTTATAGTCCCGTTTAAAGCTGTTGGTAAGATATAATTTGTACTTATTCATCATCAGCTTCAGCCTCATTCATAAACTCACCAAAGCTGCTGTAGGTCTTGGGGGCAGGGTCATTGGCAAGCTGTACACTTTCTATTCTTGCTATCGTAGCTCTGTCGGCGAAGCTTTTGATAAAGTCAATAAGAACGTTGACCTGCTCCTCACTAAGAGCGTTCACAAGCTCTGCCGCATATTCTCTTGTACTCATAAGATGACCTCCTTTTTACGCCTGTTCATTGTCTATATTATATCACGGGATATTCGGTAATGTCAACTAAAAAATGCAGCAGGTCAAGTGCCTGCCGATTTAATTTATTCATTGTTTTTCTTGACATAATTTGACATGAGTGATATAATAAGCCTTGCAGAGAGTTTGTCAGCGAAAATTTTAACAATTGGCGTATATGATAGACGGATGCCCTCCTGTTTATTACCGTAAGGTCAGTAAAAGAAGGGTCAGTTCTTACTCTTACGGATTTTATCTGTAGGAGGATCGGTACTATGGAAGTATTCACTTTTGTACTTACCTGTATCACTTGCATCTGCAAGGTCATTGATACTGTTGTCAGCCTGATAACAGCCAGTAAAAAGAACTAATCCGCCTATTCGCAGTAGACGGATCAGTTTAGTTTTAAATTAAACAATCTATCGAGGGCTATCGTCTATCTGACGAACTCTCTGTTTTTATTATACCACAAATTGTATTATTGTCAATAGTTTTCAAGTAAAAAGTCATAGTCCGGAACTTATGCCGAACTATGACTTTTTTCATCTTAAATTACTTAGCAAAATATCTGTCGAGCAGACCCTTGAAAGCTCTGCCGTGACGAGCTTCGTCCTTTGCCATTTCGTGAACAGTGTCATGGATAGCGTCAAGACCGAGTTCCTTTGCTTTCTTGGCAAGTGCAAGCTTGCCCTCACAAGCGCCGCTCTCAGCCTGATAGCGCATTTCGAGGTTCTTCTTTGTGGAGTCTGTTACAACTTCGCCAAGGAGTTCTGCGAACTTTGCAGCGTGTTCAGCCTCTTCGTAAGCTGCCTTTTCGTAGTAAAGGCCAACTTCGGGATAGCCCTCTCTGAATGCTGCTCTTGACATTGCAAGGTACATTCCGACTTCGGAGCACTCGCCGTTGAAGTTCTGGCGGAGTCCCTCGATGATCTCGGGGTCAACACCCTGTGCAGAGCCAACAACGTGATCGCAAGCCCAGAGAGCGTTATCATCGGCAGCTTCTGTGAACTTAGAAGCAGGTGCTTTACACTGTGGGCAGGCAGCAGGTGGGTTTTCGCCTTCATAAACATAACCGCATATTGAACATATCCATTTTTTCATAATTTTCAAGTCCTTTCAGATAAATTTTTTCATGATCAAAGTTAGGTTAGGTAAGGTTGACCTTACCTCTTGTTATTACTATACCACAAAGGTATAGATTTGTCAAGGGGTAAAAGAAAAATTTGCTAAAAAATTTTTTGGTTTTCAAACAGTTCGGAAAAAGGGTCGGTTTTTGGCAGAAAAATACCGCACAAGTCTTTCGTGACAGCTTGTGCGGCAATGTCACATTGCGACGGCCTCGTTTATGGCGAAGCTTTCACCGTTGAAGATGAGCCGTATCCTGTCGCCACGGTGTATCTCGCCCGAGAGAAGCTTTTGCGAGAGCAGGTTTTCAACGTTCACTGTGATATCATGGCGAAGTCCCCGAGCGCCGCTTTTATCGTTCGGGGAGGAAAGCTTTTCTACTGCAGACGGGTCAAATTCGATCGAGATGCCAAGCTTTTCGGCACGGCTTTTCAGAGATGAAAGCATAAGCTGTGCGATATGTGCAAGCTCCTCCTTTGACAAGCTGTCGAACACGATTATTTCATCAAGTCTGCCGAGCAGCTCGGGCGGGAAAAACTCACGCACGGTGTCGCCGACATTGTTTTTCTTCTGCTGATCGGACTGAACGAAGCCTACCGAGCCTTTGCCCGAAAGCTTTTCCGCACCGAGGTTCGAGGTCATAATAATAATAGTATTGCGGAAGTTCACCGTCCGTCCGAGACCGTCCGTGAGTTCGCCCTCCTCGGCGATCTGGAGCAGGAGAGAGCTTATGTCGGGGTGGGCTTTTTCTATTTCGTCAAAAAGCACGATGCTGTACGGCTTGCGGCGGACTTGCTCGGTGAGAGTTCCGCCCTCCTCGTAGCCGACATATCCCGGAGGCGAGCCGATGAGCCGTGAGATGCTGTGCTTCTCCTGATATTCCGACATATCGAGCCGAATAAGTGATTTCAGGTCGCCGAAAAGGCACTCCGAGAGTGCTTTGGAAAGTTCGGTCTTGCCCGAACCTGTTGGACCTGTAAAAAGGAAACAGCCGAGCGGCCGTCTTTCGTCACGAAGTCCCGAGCGGCTTCGGCGAACTGCGTCCGCAACTGCGCTGACAGCCTTTTCCTGCCCGATGACACGCTTGTGAAGCTCCGTTTCAAGCGAGAGCAAACGTGTTTCCTCGTCTGCTGTGAGCTGACATATCGGTATGCCTTTTATATCGGAGATAACTGCGGCGATGTCCTCTTTGCCGACAGTGACAGGCTTTTCTTCGCTCGGACTGAACCAGCTCGGAAGGTCGGCACGGCGTTTGTTCTGTTTCTGAGGAGTGGCATGGCAAGGCTCTGTGCCAAGCATTCGCTTAAGGCTTTCGGAAAGCTCGCTCAAAGTCTGCGGAGATGCTGATTCCCGTAACCGTGCCTTTGAAGCGGCTTCGTCGATAAGGTCGATGGCCTTGTCGGGAAGAAAGCGTTCGGGCAGATACCGAACCGAAAGCTCCACTGCGGCTTTCAAAGCTTCGTCAGTGATAACGGCATTGTGAAAATCCTCGTAAACGTGCTTTACTCCGTTCAGGATCTCAAGAGCTTCGCTCTCGGTAGGTTCGTTTATCATTACCTGCTGAAATCGGCGTTCAAGAGCAGCATCTTTTTCGATCGACTTGCGGAATTCGGCAATTGTCGTTGCACCGATGAGCTGTATCTCACCTCGGGCAAGCTGCGGTTTGAGAATGTTCGCCGCATCGATAGCGCCCTCCGCCGCACCTGCACCGACTATGGTGTGAAGTTCGTCTATGAAAAGAATGATGTTGCCGTCATCGGCGGCTTCGTCAATGCATTGCTTCACACGCTCCTCGAAATCGCCCCGATACTTTGCTCCTGCAAGCATTGCGGTAAGATCGAGCGAGAATATGTGCTTGCACCGAAGAGATCGGGGAACGCCGCCGCTTGCGATGAGCATTGCGATACCTTCGACAACGGCGGTCTTTCCTACGCCTGCTTCGCCGATAAGACAGGGATTGTTCTTGCTTCGGCGTGAAAGTATCTGCACAGTTCGGCGTATCTCACGGCTCCTGCCTATGACAGGGTCGCATTTTTTTTGTGCAGCCTCGCAGACAAGATCCTTTCCGTATTTGTTGAGAGCGGTGTGGGAGACCTCACGTGTCCGCTTCGTACAGGCGGTATTAAGGCTGTCGAAGCTTCCGCCAAGCTCTTTTAATATGGCAACGGCGGTCGAGTCGCTCTGTTCAAGCAATGCGGAGAGCAGATGCTCCGTTCCTGTGAGCTTTGAGCCGCACGAAACAGCTATGCCGCTCGCTGCCGACAGTATTCTCCGTGCGCACGAGGTCATACATTCATCATCAACGGGGCAGGGCTCACCCATTCCGATCATTTCGATCATCTTTGCCCGAATTGCGGACTCGGTTATGCCACAGGCTCGGAAAGCCTGTGCAGCGGAACAGCTTTGCTCCGATATCAGCGCAAGCAGGATATGTTCACTGCCGACATAAGTGTGACCGAGCTTTCCTGCCGCAAGGAATGAATTTTTGATAACGATGTTTGCCTTTTTGGTAAAGGCTTCGATATTATGCATAAAAATGCCATCTCCTCTTAACAAATGAATGATTTCAAGGAATATTATCCCACTGTACCGGCAAATTATTTGTCATAACAGCAAAATTGTCACGGGGCTTTATTGCAAAATTATGCAGAAAATATTAACAAAACTGCTTTTTTAAAATATAAATTGACGAAAAATATAAAAATTAGCTAAATAACTAAATTTATTTACATATTTTTGGTTACAAATTACTATAAAATATGCTTGTTAATTCCGGTCAGATATGTTATAATTGTTGTGTGAAAATGTATCGGAAATTAAGTATTTGTTATTTTCGGCATTTAAGCATTTTATTTTTTGGAGGTTATTGTTATGGCAGAAGGTACTGGATTCCTTAAAACGGTCAACTTTGGCGGATTTGATAAAAAGGACGTACTTGCGTACGTTGATGAATTAAATACGAAAATCTACACTCTTCAGGCTGAACTCGATGAGAAGAAGGCTCTTCTTGAAGAAGCAGGCGGCGGAAACGGCGTAAACGATGAAAAGTATGAGGAGCTCCTTGCGGCTGACAAGGCTAAGATCACAGAGCTCCAGACAAATAACGACTCCCTTACGAATCAGCTCGGCACTATCACCGGTGAACTTGCTGAAAAGGATAAGGAGATCGAAGACCTCAAGGCACAGAATGCTGCACTTGAAGAAGAACTTCAGGACGCAAAGAACAAGATCGCCACATCTTCACCCGACAACAGCGCAATGGATCTCGGAAATGTATTCCTCGAGGCACAGAAGTCTGCTAACATGATCGTTACACAGGCTAAGGAAAATGCAAGAAAGATGGACGAAGACGCTAAGCGCCTTGCAAATCAGGTCGTTGACGATGCTAACGGCAAGGCTGCTACTATCGTTAACAAGGCTGACGAAGAAGCTTCTTCCAAGGTCAAGGAGGCTAATGCCAAGGCTTCCAAGATCCTCTCCGAAGCTGAGGATAAGTCCAGCGCAATGAAGTCTGCTTCCGAGGCTCTCAAAGCTTCCGTTAAGGCAGAGGTCGACGAGATCGAGACCAACGTTGCAAAGCTTCGTGAAGTTCTCGAAATGTTCTCGGGCGAAAGCCTTGCAAAGCTTGATGAAGCTAAGGCTCGCATTGCTGATACACAGGCTATTGTTAGCGGCAGCGCACCTGCACCTGCATCGGGTAATGCTCCGGCTCATGCACCTGCCCCGGCTCCTGCACCTGCACCGGCTCCCGCACCTGCGCCTGCACCTGCACCGTCCTCTTCAAAGGCTAATTTCGGCTTTGATATGAGCGAACTCGAGAGCCTTACAAAGGCAGCCGAAGCCGCTGCAGGAAGTGAAAACGGCTGATAATGGCAGAAATTTACGAATTGACCGTCGAACAGCTTCCGCAGTATTGCGATAAGCTGCGCATCGGCGACAAAGTTCTGCTCACGGGAACGGTCTATACTGCCCGTGATGCGGCGCATAAACGATTTGATGCACTCCTGAACGAGGGTAAACCGCTCCCGTTCGATATCAGGGACGCTGTTATCTACTATGCAGGTCCTACGCCTGCCGCTCCCGGCAAGGCTATCGGTTCCTGCGGACCTACCACATCGGGAAGAATGGATAAGTTTGCACCAAGACTTCTTGACTGCGGACTTCGTGCAATGATAGGCAAGGGCGAACGCAGCGAAGCTGTAAAAGACGCCGTGAAGCGCAATAACGCAGTATATTTCTGCGCTATCGGCGGCGCAGGCGCTCTGGCTGCAAGCTGCATAAAAAAATGCGAGGTAATAGCATTTGAAGATCTCGGCTGTGAGTCGGTAAAAAGACTATACGTTGAGAAATTCCCCGTGACTGTTACCGTTGACTCACACGGCGGCGACCTCTTTAAAGAGGGCAGAGCTGCTTATTGTGAAGTCTGAATACATAAAAGAAAACTCCCTTTTCGGTCTGAAAAGGGAGTTTTGTGTTTACTTTATATACTGATAAAAAAGTCCGTCACGGGTGCTGTACCAGACGAGAATACCGCTCATTCCTCTCGGAAAACGTGTTTCCATATTCCACTCGGGATAGAATTTGCGGAGTATTACCGTATCATCTCGGAGCAAAGCCGCAAATGAGATGTAGTTTTTGCGTGTCATTTCGTGCGAAGATGAAACGTAGATCTCGTTTTCGATCATTTCCGTGGCAAGCTTTTCCTCGTCCGAAGCCTTCTTCGGTTCGAGTGCGGAAAGCTTCTTTCCGCAGCAGCTCACGGACGCTTCGGCTGCCGAGAAAACGATGTTACCGCAGTCGGGGCAGACGTAAAATTTCAGCTTTTTCATATTTCCGTTTATCAATTCATTTTCCCCCATTTCTCCGTTAATTAGATTTTCCATATCAATGCCAAGCTCCGCCGCAAGCAAGGGGAGTATCGACACATCGGGTGCGCCGCAGCCCCGTTCCCACTTGGAAACCGCCTTGTCGCTGACACCTATTTTTCCGGCAAGAGCAGCCTGCGTCATCTTTTTCTTTTGGCGCATTGCTCTTATTATTTCTCCGGTTCTGATCTGATCCATAGCTTTTCTCCTTTCGATGTTTCTATCTTAACACAAATCTAAAATAATTGCAATAAACTAAGCGTAGAGTTGATGATTGACAATTCAAAATCAAGGTGCTATAATAACAATTACCGGGAGAGCAAGCTGTGTTCTCTCGGTTTTGTCCAAAGGAAAGGGATGGTTTTATGAAGATCGGAAAGCGCAGAGTTATTGCATATATCAAGCTTTTTTTCGAGGTACTCGCTGTAATACTTATTGTTGTGCTGATGTTCAAATTCGCTATGAATATGACGATCAAAACCGCCGAAGATGTACAGCAGGAGCAGTCAGCAGCTGTTGAAACGGATCAATGATGTATACTAAACACCATTTAAAAACTATACAAAAAATCAAGCAAAAACTCTGATATATGGTTTTTGCGCCGATTTCTTCCATAGTTTTATTGGTGTTTAGTATTACAACCTGCTCCGTGCAGGAAAGCTGCCGGGAGTGAAGATCGGCAGGAGTTGGAGGATCCCGAGAGATGCTTTGGAGAGGGTTATTTACGGATAAAAAATACGGAAATGGTTGTTCCATTTCCGTATTTTTCTCAATATCCATTATAATTACATCAAGTAAAATTTACTCTTTATCATTTTCCATAACTTATCCATAATATTTCTTCTTAAAAGTACAATTCAAACTGCGGTAATTACTGCACCCATAAAACTTTCCGTAAGGTCCATTTATAAGTATAAGCTTTCCCCCACACCGAGGACAAACACCCATAACTTTTTCTTCAGCCTTTCCCGCCCGCTCAAACCTCTTAACAACGTCACCATAATCCGACTTGAACTCCTGCGCAAACAAACCAACCTTGTTCTGCGGTATAAGCAGCCAAACCTTTTTCCTTGCCCTTGTCATTGCAACATAATATAATCTGCGTTCCTCCGCAAACGAATAAGTATCACCGTTTTTGAGAAGCATGCTTACTATCGGGTCATCTTGTATCCTACTCGGAAATCCTTTTATGCTGTTGGAATTATTAAGTATGAATACATAATCTGTCTGCAAACCCTTTGACTTGTGCGCCGTTATGAACTTCATCTTCAGATCAGTGCGATCCGGCAGCACAATTGCATCATCAGCCTGCTGCTCAAACTCGGAATTATTGAACATATTCTTGTCAAAAGAGTATCTTCCGATAAAAAATACCGTACTGCCCTTTTCAAGCTTTCGTACCCTCTCTGCCATAAACTTCATTAGATACTCGTCATTGTAAGCCTCGATAAAGCTCAGCGGATAACTTTTCTCAACAGTATTGCTCTTTAAATTTTTCTTTATCTGCGCAGAATTTTTCATTATAAATTTGCCGCTTATGTCAATAAGCTGTTTTCCGAAACGATAAGTGGTTTCGATCTTTGAAATGACTGTTTTACCCCAGTATTTCTCAAAGTTAAGTATGCAGCTGATGTCACTTCCCGTAAAACGATATATGCTCTGCCAGTCATCACCTACACAAAATAGGTCAAAGTCCGACTTTTGGCGCATTTCATGCAGCAAATGATACCTTGCCTCCGACATATCCTGATATTCGTCCACGATCACATACTTGTAATTGTGCGTGCAAAGCCCATCTTTAACATAATCAGCCGCACGGTTTATCATATCATTGAAGTCTATCTGCCCCGTCGCACAAAGCATCTCGTTATAATCATTGAATATCGGCTCTGTAAGTTTAAGTATCGGTGCAAACTTCAGAAATATGCTCTTTTCCATAAGCTGACTGATAGTTCCGCCATTCGACTTGACATGATTAATAATTGTCCCGATCAAATCCGTAAACCTTGATACCAAAGCATTGTTCTCTCTCTTTATGCACTCCCACAGCTCCGTATCTGACTTCGGATAAAACTTCACACCCAATTTCAGCAGCTTGTCTTTCAGATTTTCAAGCAATCTTCCGCATTGCTTGTCAGCATAAGAAACCTCAACAAGTGCGGTGTTGTAATTTCTGTGTGTTTTGCGCTTCCACTTTATACCGTCCATGTACGTTTCTGTAGGCGTTTTTCCTTTTTCGGCAGTAAACCAGTCGGGAACCCTTCCCTCCTTGTTTACCGCAAAAAATTCAATGTATATCCCATAATCATCAAGATAAAAATCAGGCTTATATCCGCTGTGTCCCTCGTCCGCAAGATCATATTCATAATTCTTTTCATAAGTGTATCTTATCCCATTGCTGTAAAGAAAATTTGCAATTTCAAGCTCACAGTAGCTTTTGACAGGCTCATCTTTTATCGTTACGGGCGAAGTATTTTGTATGTATTCGTCATATTCTTTCTTGCTTTCAAATTCAAACTCGTCAGCTGATTTTGTCGGCATAAACATACAGTATGAAATGAACATGTTCCTATACTTCTCATCGGATAAATGGTCATATATACATTCCTTGATAAAATTACCATTATAGACCGTACGCTTTTTACCCTCAACACCACTGATGATCTCAGTACCAAGCTTGTGAAATGTGAAAATATCCATATCAATGCCGGTTTCCGATCTTATGCGGTTTCTCATTTCTTCCGCCGACTTTTTCGTATACGAAAGCATCAATATCTCATCGGGCTGACATATTTTCATCTTGATAAGATACTTCACATACCCAACAATAGTAGTCGTCTTTCCCGTTCCAGCACCTGCAATAACAAGATGATTGTGTGTATCTTCAAGAATACAGTTTATCTGCTGTTCATCAAGGTTATGTCCCTCAACAGGCTGTATCTGCTTTATTGCATATAACCTTCTCAAACGCTTTTCTTCCAAACGCCGTCTGATCTCATTGATCTGCTCAGCAGTTTCATCAAGAAATTTCTTGGCTTGTCCGCCGACAGCCCTAACCTCGGGATAATCGTCCTCACCGACTTCATAAGCAAGGATCTTTGCCGCATTTATTAACCGCTCATACTCCCTGCTCCAGTTCTTGTAAGCATCGCCAACAACATTCATTTCATCGGAATGCATAAACTCATCAAAAGCAGCCTTAGCCTTGCTGTATTCCGTTGGAAAACGCTTGCAAAGAGCCTTGTGCTTGTTCTTCTGCAAGTTGAGCATTACATCAACATATTGCTGAACACCGTAAAACCACTTTACCTGCTTGACCGTATATCCCTGCGCTTCACATTTAGCTTTGAGCTTGTTGAATAAATCAGTCCTTTTCTCAAATGCATCTATCCGTGCAGTATCAAGTCTTTCCGCATCTTTGATAGCCGAATAGTAAAAGACCATTTCACTTCCTGCCATCACAATATCTGTAAGATCAACTTGAATTGCCATGTTATCACCTCTTTCGATTGGTAAAAATAAACTTTCTCTCATTATACCACTGATCCAATAAAAACGCAATATGCGTAATACTAAACACCAATAAAATGCAGGAAAAAATCTGTGCCGGAATCCAATATATTCAAGATTGTCGGCTTGATTTTTTTCAAATTTTAAATGGTGTTTAGTATAAAAGATTTACACCCCCACGCTCATCGTGAGGCTTGTTTACACTTTCTATAAAACGCACTCTTGTTCATTCCCATTCTCCGAATATCCTTCCCCCATTCATTTTCCCCAAACTCCAAGCATATAAATAACATAACAACAAATTTAATCTGTTCGCAAGCATAAACTCATTTTTTCGCAAACAAGCGAAAAAACGGAGCAATATCGCGAACTGTCCACGGGAGCATTCCCACCAAATTTGCATTGGAGTGAGAGTAATGAAGTTTGCACCAAAAGCGGATACCGATAACCGAGCCGTTGTCCTCGGCGAGTATATCATCGAGCATAATGCGACCGTCCGTGCCGCCGCAAAAGAATTCGGGATTTCCAAATCTACAGTACATACGGTAGTTACTATTTAGAAAATATTATTTGGATAATAAGATAAAGCGTAAACCGCCCTGCAAACGACGTATTATAGCCGTTTGCGGGGCGGTTTGCATTTCTGTTTGAATTTTATAAAAGAGCGCTGTCACAGCTATAGCACCGTGAAATTGCTTCTTTTATCGGGAATAACGGCAAGGATATCTTTGTGCGCCGAAGAAAAACCTCTTATCCCGAATAAAACCGACTCCTTTTATCACCTCATATAAAATTTATCAGCAAATTGATTTATGAACTTAAAGCTAACATATCAATATCACTTTTGGAAAACCAAATAATACTGCTATTGAATATACTATACCACTTCTGTTAGCATAAAGCAACTCTTTTTTACTATTTTGACAAATATGCAACTTTTTGAAAATTTGCTCTTGACAAGACAAAATAAATATGATAAGATAACTATGTTATCCAATAACACAGTTATCTTATAAGAAACAGGAGTGAATAAATGCGCCTGCTGAATGATGAGCTTGCAAAGAATATACTTGAAGCAAGCAAAAAAGAATTTCTCGAAAAAGGCTTTCAGAAATCATCTGTGCGAAGCATTGCCGCCGCTGTGAATGTAACAACGGGCGCAGTCTACCGCTACTACGAAAACAAGGAAGCACTCTTTGACGCACTTGTAAAAGCACCTGCCGAGGAGCTTTATGAACTTTACCGAAGCTACAACGAGGATTTTTCCGATCAGGAATTAAACGAGCAAATGGACGCGCTTTCCGACGGCATTGAGAACGACACGGACGGTATGCTCGGCTTCATCTATGAACATTATGATGCATTCAAGCTTATTGCCTGTTGCTCCGAGGGTACAAAATACGCCGATTATGTCGAGCGGCTCATCGAGATAGAAACAAGGTCGAGCATAAAGCTTATCCGGCTTATGCAGGCTGACGGAAAGATCAGTCCCGATTTCGATGAACAGCTTGTGCATATCATTTCAAGCACGATGTTCAACGGAGTCTTCGAGATAATCTCCCACAATGAGCCTATTGAAACCGCTCGGGAGCATATCCACATATTAAAAGAATTCTACACTGCAGGCTGGTATAAAATTTTAGGGATCAGTTGATCCCTAATTTATTGCATGTTAGTTAGTTTGTGCTAACTAAATATATATTAAAGGAGAATGATCTATGCCAAAGCTTACCGAACTCAAAGACGGTCAGAAAGCAAAAATCACGGGTATCAACGGCGACAGACGCTACCTTTCGAGAGTGACCTCGATCGGGCTGAATGTCGGCTGCGACATCGAAATGCTGCAAAACGTCAAGAACCGTCCCGTGCTTGTTTACGGACGCGACACGATGATAGCACTCAACCGCAATGAATCCGAAAGAATAACCGTGGAGGTGACAAAGTAATGTCAGCAGAAAAGAAGATCGCACTGCTCGGACAGCCAAACTCAGGCAAATCCACCGTGTTCAATATGCTCACGGGCGCACATCAGCATGTCGGAAACTGGCCCGGAAAGACCGTTGAAAAGGTTGAGGGCGAATTTACATACAACGATACAAAATATCTCATCGCCGACCTCCCCGGAACATACAGCCTTTCAGCAAATTCTGATGAAGAGATCGTCACCCGTGACTATATCGCATCGGGCGGAGCGGATATCGTTTGTATCCTCGCCGATTCATCTCAGCTTGAACGAAGCCTTTTTATGCTTTCGGATTATGCAGGCATAACCGTCCCTGCAATGCTCGTTCTGACAATGACGGACGTTGCCGATGCACAGGGCAAAAAGATAAACATTGCCAAGCTTTCGGACAAGCTCGGAATACCCGTTGTTTCGATAGTTGCACCCGATAAAAAGAGCTACGGCAGCTTTTACAAGGCTCTCGAAGAATCCGCAAAAGCACGGAAACAGCTTGATTTTTCCGCGCTCACCGAACTTTACAAAAACGGAGAGCAAAAAGCCGCTTATGCCGAAGCACTTGCGCTCGTTCCCGAAAATGGCATGGAAAAATATTCTCCCGAATGGCTCGCAGCCAAGCTTTTAGAGGGCGACAACGCCGTTATAAACAAGCTTTCCGCAGTTTCGGACAGAAATGCTCTGAAACAGTTCGCACAGGAAAATCCCGACGGCAGCCTTTACACCAGTGACTGCAAATTTGAATGGATAGACGGCCTGCTTTCCGATGCTGTAACAAAAACAAAGAAAACATCGGAAATGCTGACAAAATTTGACCGTGCCGCTATTTCAAAGCGCTGGGGAAAGCTTATTTCCATAGGCATTGTTCTTCTCGGAATAATCGGTTCATTTGCCGTTGCCGCACCGCTTATGGGTATCGGCGGTGCGATACCATCGGTGCTTACACCGCTTATAAACGCTATCGGAATGCCCGAAATGCTCGCCTCATTCATCAACAGCACACTTATAACCGCGCTCGGCTGGGTGTTCTCAATGGCAGGCTTTGTTTTCGGAATAAACCTTGTTTTCGGACTTATTGAGGAAGTCGGCTATATGGCTCGCGTTTCCTACGTTTTCGACAACACAATGAACAAGCTCGGCCTGCAGGGCAAATCCATTATGCCTATGCTCGTAAGCTTCGGCTGTACTATCGGCGGCGCTGCAGGAACAAGGGTCATCGACTCATACGGTCAGCGAATACTGACAATTGCTCTTGCGTGGGCAGTTCCGTGCGGAGCTACTTTTGCGGTAATACCGACGCTTGCAGATGCAGTTTTTGGCAGCGGCGGAGCGATACTTGTAATGCTGTATATCTTTGCGCTTATGTTCCTGCACATCTTTGTTACGGCAAAAATTTTCGGCAGAAAATTAAGTCCCGTTGAGGACCGCACAGGTCTTATTATGGAGCTTCCGCCTTACCACAAGCCGCGCTGGAAAACACTTTTCAAAAACACTCTTGTCCGTGTCTGGGACGTGTTCAAAAAGGCTTTCGTTGTCGTTGTTATCGTTGCCGCAGTTTTCTGGCTGCTGACATACTCATCAAGCGGAATGGCTTCGGACAGCGTTATTTACAAGATCGGAACGACCATTGAACCCGTTACGAAATTCTTCGGCATGGGTTGGCAGACGTTCCTTGCGTTCGTTTCGTCAATGGTATCAAAGGAAGCTGTCCTCGGTGTAATGAGCGTTCTCTTCACGGACGGCAGCTCACTGCTTCTCACTGCGACAACAACCTCCGCAGATGCAAACATTGGCACAATAATCGCAAATTCAATATCAAAGCCGGAGGCACTCGCATTTATGGTCGCAGTAACGTTCAACGTTCCATGCCTTATGGCTTTAAGCTCCACTATGCACGAGACTCACTCCGCAAAATGGACGGCTAAAATCGCACTTTATTATATCGCAACTGCGCTTGTTCTTTCCTGCCTCACATATCATATCTCGGGACTGTTTTTCTAAGGAGCTGATGAAAATGTCGCTGCTTTCGCTTCTTGAAGAAAAAGGAATTCATTCCACCGCACAGCTTGCTGCCGAGCTTGGCACAAGCACGGAAATGGTGGAAGCAAAACTTGAACGCTATGCGCAGCTTGGATATGTAAAAAAGACCGTTATGTCAGCAGACTGCGGCGGAAACTGCAAAAAATGCCACGGGTGCAGCGGAATGAAAAGTGCCGCCGCATCGGTAGTGTATTGGGAACGATCAAAATGAGCATAGGAACGATAATCATTGTAATAATTTCCGCAGGCGTTTTCGCAGCGTGTGTATTTTCATTTATCCTAAGATTTTCGGGAAAGAAAAGCTGCTGCGGAACTTCCCTGCCGAAGCTGAAAAATAAGAAGCTGACAAATCCTGTCGGAAAGCTGACCGTTAAGATAGACGGTATGAGATGTGAAAGCTGCCGCAGGCGTGTTACCGCCGCAATAAACAGCATCGACGGTGCGGCAGCAAAAGTTGATCTTGAAAAGCGTGAAGCTATTGTAAGCTTTGAACGACGGCTGACCGATGAAGAGCTTATCTCCACCGTTGAAACCATCGGATTTGAAGTCAGGGATATTGTAAGATGATATAAAACGAGCCTGAAACGGTGAAGCTTCAGGCCCGTTTTTTATAGTTTTTAATCGATTTTTATTTTACCGAAAAAATTGCCTTTTCCTATTGACAAACACGTTTATGTCTGCTATAATTACACTGTAATCAATTACAGTGTAATTAAGATATTTAAGGAGAAATTATGGCACTCAGAGATCATTCACTTGATGATAAAATAATCACCGCCGCTCGGGAGGAGTTCTCGGAAAAGGGCTATATGGGGGCTTCGCTCCGAAAAATTGCGGAAAAGTCGGGAGCAACGGTCGGCGCGATACAAACACGCTATAAATCAAAGGACGAGCTTTTCAAAGACCTGCTCAAACCCTTTCTGAACTCTGTTGAAGCCGCATTTTCCAATGTACGCTCCGATTATTATTCCGATGCTGACGTTGATATGCTGACGCATTTAAGGGCTTCCATGCTGAATGAATCAAAAATGATACTTCATCTTATCTTCGACCACTATGATGAAGCTGTGCTGCTTTTATACAAGAGCGCAGGCAGCAGTCTGGAGCATTTTTTTGACGCACTTGTAGAAAATAAGATCAAGGAGAGCATTTTGTTCTTCCAAAATACAGGTCGGATAGTTGTTGATAAAAAGCTGCTGAGGCTTCTTATCTCGCTGCAGTTCGACAGCTACCGTCGGATAGTTATTGACTTCACCGACCATCAGGCTGCGGAAAAATATATGCATTCGCTGATGGTATATCACTTCGGCGGCTGGGCGGCTCTGTTTGATACCGAAAAAAACTCGCAGGAGGATATGTGTGATGAAATATAATGGTTTTTACTATTTTATGTTCAAGGGTTCAATGAAAAAGGTCATTGCGGAAAAATTCGGCAGTGAGTATGCTGCGGAGATCATGAAGAAAAGCAAGACCGTCTATCGTGAACTAGTGGATAAAGCCGATGATATCGGAGATGACAACCCGATGGCTTATAACGAGCTGTTTGCGCTTGCGTTCGTTGCGCCGTACATAGCAAGCGAAAAGAAGTACCGCCCGAGACCGTGCAGGAAATGATGCGCCGCTCACTTTATCACATCAAATGCTATTTCAGCAGAACCGACCTTAACACGGATAAGGGCAAGGCTGAAAACAAAAAGAACATTGTAAAATATGTCAAGTGGTACACCGCTGAAAAGGAAAAGCAGTACCCTACATCGTTCAAGGTGGATTTCGTCGGTCAGCCGCATGAGGGCGCTTGCTACTACCGCATCACACGCTGCCCCGTCTGCGCCTATGCCGAAAAGCTCGGCGTAAAGGAGCTTATGCCGCTTTTATGCGAGCTGGACAATGTAATGATAACGCTCCAGCACGGCGTACTGCACCGTCAGCACACCATTGCGACTGACGGCGATTACTGCGACTATTACATCACGGGAAATAAGGAATAAGACTTTTCCAAGGCAGCACTCACAAACGGGTGCTGCTTTTTTCTTCGATGGTCAGCTCTGCATTATGCAGAACTCAAAAAAAGCGCCAAAGCAGACATCATTCATCCGCTTTGGCGTTTTCTGTATTATTTTTTATAATGTTATTCCGACAAATTTTCCGTCCAGAAAAGGTCGATGCAGCTGCTTATGTCGCTATCGGTCAATGCCCTTTTCAAAGGCATCACACCGCATTTTCACAGACTTTACAATGCAGCCTTTTCATAAATATCTTATCATAGAATTAACAAACATTTACCTCGGAATTAATTGAACATCGTGCTTTAAAAAGATATAATTCATTTGATAGAAAAAGATATTTCGGGACGTGATACTTTGAAAATAACACTTAAAAATATAACCAAAAGCTACAGCGGCAAGAACGTGATAAAGCCGCTTGACCTTACAATAAATGAACGAAGCTTCACAACCCTGCTCGGTCCGTCCGGCTGCGGAAAAACTACTCTGCTGCGAATGATATCGGGACTTGAAACTCCCGACAGCGGCGAGATATATTTTGACGGCAAACTCATTTTTTCATCGCAAAAGAGCGTTAATATCCCACCCGAAAAGCGTGGTCTTGGCTTCGTTTTTCAGGACTTCGCTCTGTGGCCGCATCTGAGCGTTTATGAAAATGTTGCTTTTGGACTCAGAACATCGGGAAAGACAGATGAACTCGATAAAAAGGTAATGACAGCACTCAAAGCCGTAAAGCTCGAAAATTTCGCCAAGCGTTTCCCGAGCCAGCTTTCGGGCGGTCAGCAGCAGCGTGTGGCTTTTGCCCGTGCAATCGTTATCGAGCCAAAATGCATACTTTTTGACGAGCCGCTTTCCGCACTCGATGCTCTCCTGCGCGAACAGATGAGAGCCGAGCTTAAGGAGCTTGTTTCAAGGCTTGGGATAACCTCCGTTTTTGTTACGCACGATCAGACTGAAGCGATGAGCATGAGCGATATGATCGCCGTTATGTCGGAGGGTGCGGTCGAGCAGTATGACACGCCCGAAAAGGTGTATTCCTCGCCTGCGTCCGAGTTTGCGGCAAGGTTCGTCGGCGCTTCAAACTGGATAGACAGCCGCAGTATGTTCCGCCCCGAGTCGGCGAGCGAAGTCCCGACTGAGAATGCTTTCCGCTTCGATACGACAGTCAGAGCAGTTCAGTTTCTCGGCAGCTCATATCAGATAACGCTCGACCACTGCGGCGAGAATTGGAGCTATCTTTCGAACAAAAGAATGTCAGTGGGAAATCTACTTCCCATTTACATAAATAAAAACAATATCATCAGATTGTAAGGAGTTAGAAAGTTTATGAACACCAAAAGAATAATATCAGCTGCAATGGCAGTATCAATGTGTATGGCAGCAACAGGCTGCTCACAGTCCGCACAGCAAACCGAAACAACTGCCGCTGCACAGACAACGGCAAAATCGGAAGCAGAGACTTCCGTCGAAACAACAGCTGACGAAAGCACCGATAACACAGAAGATAAAGCTCTCTCGGGCAAGGTCACAGTATATATGCCCTCCCCTGCAGGTCTTGCCGATAAGATCGCAGAGGGCTTCACAGCTGCCACAGGCGTAGCAGTTGACACATTCCAAGGCACAACAGGCGAAATCCTCGCAAGACTTGAAGCAGAAGAAGCTAACCCCGTTGCCGATGTTGTTATCCTTGCATCTTGGTCGGACGGCCTTTCAATGAAGAATGACGGCAAAATAATGTCCTATACACCTGCAAATTCCGATAAAGTCGTTTCGGGTTGGATAGACGATGATTCAATGCTCTTCGGCTACAGCGCATCTGCTGTCGGCGTTATCTACAACACCACCGTTATTCCTGAGCTTTCCGCCGACTGGTCAGAGCTTGCAAACGCAGAATACAAAGATATGCTCGCTATTCCCGACCCTGAAAAATCGGGTGCTTGCAAGGATTTTGCAGCAGGTTTCGTAAACAAATACGGCTGGGACGCTTTTGAGGGAATGGCTGCAAATGGTATGATCGTCCCCGGTGCAAACAAAGCCGCTCTTGAAGCAGTAACAACCGGCGAAGTCGGTATCCTCGTTGCAGGCGTTGACTACAACGCATATTCCTCTATGAACAAGGGCGAACCGCTCAACATCTACTATCCTGCAGGCGGCACGGTCGTAAATCCCCGTCCTGCAATGATAATGAACACCGCTCCGAACGCTGACAATGCAAAGGCTTTCATTGACTACCTCTTCTCCGATGAAGCACAGCAGCTCGTTACCGATGCATATCTTCTCCCCGGCAGAAGCGACATCGAATGTGAAAACAGAGCAAACCTTGCCGATATTCCTCAGATCGAATGTGACTGGGACGCTATGATGAACATTTCGGGCGAGACTGCCGCAAAGATCAACGAGATCTGCTCAAAGTAATGAGGAATTGAAATGACAGATACAAAGAAACGTTTTCCGCTTTTTATCCTTGCGGTGATACTGTTCTTTCTGATACTCTGTCCGTTGATAACTATTTTCGTCAGGGCGGTCATAACAGATGGCCGCCTTGATTTTGGTTCAGCGTGGCAGACCCTTACGGAAAGTAAAAATGCGGAAATGATATTCAACTCCCTGCTGCTCGGCGCGGCTGTAACGATCCTTTCAACAATAATTGCCGCTCCTCTCGCGTATCTTTTCACAAGAACGACTTTCGCAAAGTACAGAGCCTTTGACATCATCTTTATGATACCGTTTATGACACCGCCGTATATCGCATCAATGGGTTGGATACTTTTTATGCAGAAACGCGGTCTGCTCCAGCAGCTTCTGCCTTTTACAGCAGGCAGCGAAAAGGCTTTTTTCACCTTCGGCGGACTTACACTCGTAATGAGCCTGCACGTTTTTCCGTTTATGCTCACCATTCTGAAAAATGCGATGCTCAATATCCCGTCAAGCCTTGAAGAAGCAGGCGCTGTGTTCGGCGCAGGTTTCGGCAGACGGCTTCGGAAGATATTTCTTCCGCTTCTGAGCGGAAACTATGCTATCGGAGCGCTGCTCGTGTTCGTAAAAACTATCGCAGAATACGGAACTCCCGCAACCCTCGGAAAAAGAATAGGCTTCAATGTTTTCACAACGGAAATTCACCGCTATGCAACGATCGCACCTATCGAATTCGGCAAATCTGCGGCTCTTGCATCTGTCCTTGTCGGAATATGCCTTGGAATGTGGCTGCTCCAGAACTACATCACCGCAAGGAAAAGCTATGCTCTTGTCGGCGGAAAAGGCGGTCGGCTCAACACCGTAAAATTAAACGTTCCTGCGAAGATCGTAAGCTGGATATACATTATTGCAGTCATTGTTATCTCTATCGGAGTGCCGTATTTTTCGGTAATTTCCACCTCACTGATAAATTTAAGAGGCATCGGCTTCAAGGCAGGCAATTTCACCTTTCAGCATTATGTCGAGCTTTTCACGGAGAATAAAAAGGGTATTCAGGCTATCCTCAACAGCTTTATCCTCGCCGTTTGCGCCGCTACGATATGCGCTGTACTCGGAACTCTGCTCGTTCTCGCCGTAAGAAACTCGAAGTCAAGGCTTAAAAAAGCGGTCGAAGCGATGGGTATGCTTCCCGAAATGCTCCCGAGCATCGTTCTTGTCATCGGAATAATGCTTTTCTGGAACAAAATTTACAACGTTATCCCCCTCTACAACACCTTTGGCATAATGATACTTGCGTATGTCGTCCTGTTTCTGCCCTATACGATACAGTATGTCACTTCGTCATTCACACAGATAAGCGGCAGCCTTATTTCGGCAGGACAGGTTTTCGGCGGAAGTCCGTTCTATAACTTCCGCAGGATAACACTGCCGCTTATTTCAAAAGGCGTATTGACAGGCTGGATGATGACGTTTATAATAGCATTCAGGGAGCTTGTCACGGCAAGCCTTATCGCACCGCCGAACACCCTCGTTGTATCGACATATATCGTCCGTGAATTTGAGCAGGGCAGCGTTTCGGTCGGAATGGCAATGGCTGTGCTGTGCGTTCTGTTCACAACGACAGCACTTCTTATCCTGAACACAGTTATAGACAAGCAGAAAGGCAGATAATATGGAGCTTTATATTGCAGGCGGAGTCGGCGAACACGGACGGAACTGCTTCTTCGTCACATCGGAAAGCATATCCTTTCTCGTTGACTGCGGAATTATGGCAGGCGACGAAAATCCTTATCCGCGCCTTGCCGATGAGCAGATACGCTCAGCAAAATACCTTTTCCTCACCCATTCCCACGCCGATCACTGCGGCGCGCTCGAATGGCTCTGTTCCAAAGGCTTTGACGGAACTGTTATCGCATCAGCTCCGACCTTTTCACAAATGAGATTTAAGCCGTCAAAAACGCTCTGCCTTGAAGAAGCCTTCCCAAACGGCTCTGGCGAACTGAACGGTCTGAATATACGCTGGGGCAGGAGCGGACATTGTATGGGGAGCGCTTGGCTTCGCTTTGAACATAACGGCAGCTCTATCCTTTTTTCGGGCGATTATATCGAAAATACTCTCGTTTATAACTGCGATAAAATAAGAAATATTTCCGCCGACAAAGCAGTCCTCGACTGCGCTTACGGCAATGATACAACAAGCTGTCCCGAATATTGCAAAGCCTTGACGGAACGAACTTTGCAGCTGCTTGCAAAATATCCCCTGCTCGTTTTCCCAGTGCCGAAATACGGACGGGGCGAGGAAATACTTGCTCTGTTTGCATCAAACGGAATCAATGCGAAGTTTTACGGTGATGAACATTTCATTGAACAGCTTTCCGATAATTCGCCGTTCTGGAAAAAGGAACGTGCAGATATTCCGCAGGTTTTCTTTGAGCCGAACTCGGACAAAGGAATATTCTTCATCAGTTCTCCGCAGCTCAATACACCGCAGACAGCCGAGCTTGCCAAAAAGCTTATCGCAAAGGGCGGCTATGCCGTTATGACTGGAACGGTCGAGAGCGGAACTTTGAGCGAAGAAATAATAAAAACGAAACACGGAGAATTTATCCGCTATCCCGTTCATCAAGGCATAAATGAATGTGCTTCACTTTGCCGAGCCAACCAATTTAAAACCGTAATTGCTTATCATTCAAAAGAAAATATCAAAATATGAAAAAATCCGTTCATTTGAGCGGTTTTTATCCCATACAACAAAAAAGCATCTGTCCGGAGAGAGAACAGATGCTTTTTTCTGAAAAATCGGCTTCACAAATCGGGAGATTAATTATTTCAGAAGCCTTTCGATGCTGACAACTTTTGTGCAGAGCGACAAAACCGTAACTGCGTCCTTTATCTCATCTGCGGTCGCAAAGGACGGCGCAAGACGGATATTTCGGTTTTCGGGGTCGCAGCCGTGCGGATATGTTGCTCCTGCAGGGGTGAATTTTACGCCGTATTCCGCGCACATATCGACTACCTGCTTTGCGCAGCCTGTCATCGTGTTGAACGACGAGAAATAGCCGCCCTTGGCGTGTGTCCAGTCGGCAATGCCGAGTCCGCCAAGCTCTTTTTCAAGCACTTCATACATTGTGTCAAACTTCTGTTTGAGGATAGCACCGTGCTTTTTCATGTGCGCGCGAAGTCCTGCGCTGTTTTTGAAGTAACGCGCATGTCGAAGCTGGTTAAGCTTGTCAGGACCGATAGTCGCAAACTTCATAAACGATCTTATATCTATAAGGTTGGCAGGGCTTGCGGCAACTGCCGAAATTCCTGCACCTGGAAATGTTATTTTACTCGTCGAACAGAATTCATATACGATGTCCTCGTTTCCTGCCTTTTCAGCTTCGGAGATGATGTCAAGTATCTCGGCACATTCACCGTCAAAATTGTGAACGCAGTAAGCGTTGTCCCAGAATATTCTGAAATCTTCGGCGGCAGGCTTCAATGCGGCAAATCTGCGAACGACTTCATCACTGTAAACAATGCCCGTCGGATTTTCGTATTTCGGAACGCACCAAATTCCCTTTATCGTGCTGTCGCTCTTTACAAGCTTTTCAACCATGTCCATATCAGGACCATCATCATTCATCGGTATCGGTACAAGTGCAAAGCCGAAATGTTCGGTTATTGCGAAATGTCTGTCATATCCGGGGACGGGACAGAGGAACTTTCTGTTCTTTATGTTCTGCCACGGCGTAGAACCGCATATTCCATCGGTCATAGCATGGCTTATTATCTGAAACATCAGCGTAAGACTGCTGTTTCCGCCTATCAGAGTGTTTACCGAATGAGTACCCATCATGTGCGCAAGCAGACGCTTTGCCTCGGGGATCCCGTCCAGTCCGCCGTAATTGCGGCAATCCTGACCGCTCTCGCTGTCAAGTATGCTGCTGTGGTCGAGCACATCAAGCATTTTCAGCGACAGTTCAAGCTGCTCCTTTGAAGGCTTTCCTCTAGAAAGGTCGAGCTGCTTGCTGTCCTGCGCATATTCGGCAAGTCTTTCAAGGCATTTTGCCTTTTCATCGAGAAGTGCCTGTTTGTCCATTTCCGTGTATTTCATATCGGTATCCTTTCATCTGATAAAAACCGCATCGGGCGGCGCTTTCGGCGGAGGAAGCTGCCTGCTCCGCCCGATACGTTCGGTACTGGCTTAATAGAGTTTGCTGTAAATGTCTATCATATCTTCTCTGCTGAGAGGAACGAAGTTGTTCGCAGTAAGTCTGCCCTGCGTTGCGATGACATTATCTGTGAATGTCGTGATATCTTCCTTGGTAACGCCGTATTCGTGGAGAGGCTTCTTCGGGAGAATGTTGTTCAGCAGTTTTTCAAGTTCATCATAAACATTCTTTACATCGCAGTGAAGAAGTTCGGCAAGATATGCGTTGAGATGTGCGATCTCGCCGTCCTGCTTCTTTTCCATATACTTGTTGAGAACACCCGTGAAAATTGCATAGTTGCTCTCACCGTGCGGAACGTGATATGTGCCGCCGAGAGGATAGCTCATTGCGTGAACTGCTGCACAGCCTGCCGTGCCGAATGCGAAGCCTGCCATATTTGAAGCGGTGAGGAAGTCGCCCATAAGCTCGGGAAGCTTATCCATACCCTCTTTTACAAGCTTCTGATAACCAGTGATTATCATTTCGATAGCCTTGTAGCCCATAAGCTTCGTGTAAACAGTTGCCTTAGGCGAGAGCGAGGATTCAACAGCATGAACGAGCGCATCAATGGAGCTTGTTCCGAAAACTTTCAGCGGAAGCTTTGCAAGCAGTTCGGGAACAAGTACAGCATAGTCAGCAAACATACTTTCCGATGTAAGTCCCATCTTTACGCCAAGTCTTGTGCGGTTGATAATGGAAATGTTTGTGACCTCGCTGCCAGTGCCGCAAGTTGTCGGGATAATTATGAGCGTGTGAAGCTTTTTAAGGCTGTCCTTGTTGTCGTAAAGGCTGTCAACGGAACTGCCGTCCGATACGGAAAGCACCTTGGCAATGTCAATTACCGTTCCGCCGCCGATCGCAACAACACGGTCGAACTTCTTCTTTGAAGCTGCGTTTATTATCGCATCGACCATAGTGTCGGTAGGCTCACCGCCGCCGAATTCTTCCTGATAAATGACCTGCGCACCGCACTTGTTGTTGTCGGAGTAAGGGTCATAAATGTAGCGGTTGGTGAGAATAAGATCATTGCCGTTTATCTTGAATTCTTCGGCAAATGCCTTAAAGGTATCGAATTTATAAAGCTTCGGGCGAAAGATGATCTGTTCCATATAAAAGCTTCCTTTCTTTAATTTATGCCTGTGAAAATATTTGATTATTCAGCCCAGATCTGCTCATCTGTAGGAACAACTGCGTCCTTGTTGTAAAGACCGATCTGAGATACGTTGATAAGATGTGTGTAGTTGAGGTTTTCGGAAATGCTGTTGTTGCCCCAAGAGCCGCAGCCGAGCGTTGTTGTCGGAGCAAAGCCGTTGTAAAGGCTTCCGCCTGCGCCCGTGGAGGACGGCTGATTTACGATAAGACGGCTTACTGTGAGCTTTTCACCTGCATACTTGATGTGATCCATATCATGGCTGTGGATAGAAGCCGTGTGACCCTTGCCCTCGAAATCAAGGTCGGTCTGTGCAAGCTTTACAGCGTCCTCAAATGTATCATAAGCCGCTGTTATCATAACAGGACACATCTTTTCACGGCAAAGCGGCTCGTCTGTGCCGATGCTTCTTGCCTTGATAAGTATCATCTTTGTATCTTCGGGAACGCTTACGCCTGCAAGTGCGGCGATAGTCTGAACGCTCTGACCTACGACCTTTCTGTTGATAGGACCATTCTCTGGGAAGATAGCGTCTGCGAACTTCTTTGCCGTTTCAGCATCTTCAACATAGAAAACGTGGTTCTTCTTGAATACATCAATAGCCTTGTCAAAGGATTCCTTAGGAAGAAGTACACACTGTTCACCCGAGCAGATGATACCGTTATCGAAGATACGTCCGCTGATGATCTTCGGGATAGCATCTTCAAGGTCAACATCACGGTCAACGATTACCTGAACGTTGCCAGGGCCAACGCCGAGTGCAGGCTTGCCGCTGGAGTAAGCCGACTTTACCATTGCACCGCCGCCCGTCGCAACGACAACATCTACGCTCTGCATAAGAGCCGTTGTTGCGTCCATCGAGCATTTCTCAACTGTCTGAACGAGATCTTCGGGGAGTCCAAGCTTTGCAAGCTCTGCACGGAAGAGGTCGATAACATACTTGTTTGTCTTCTGTGCTCTCGGGTGAGGAGCAACGATGATAGCATTCTGACCCTTGAGTGCGAACATCGCATTGCACATCGGTGTTACAACAGGATTCGTTACAGGAGTTACCGAACCAACAACACCCTTTGCCTTTGCAACACGGATAATGCCCGTTTCCTTGTCCTCGCCGATGATGCCTACCGACTTCTTGCCCTTAAGGCTGTTCCAGATGCACTTGGACTTGCCGTGGCACTTTGCTACCTTGTCAGCATAAACGCCCATTCCACTCTCTTCAACTGCCATTTTTGCAAGCTCCTCCGCACGGTCATATACGACCTTGCCGATCGCTCTTACAGCAGCGTCCGTCTTTTCCTGAGAAAACTTTTCAAATTCTTTCTGAGCAACTCTTGCCTTTGCAATAAGCTCATTTACCATATTTACAGCCTGTTCGTCCATTGTTTTATCCTCCATATCAAATTAGATTTATATTGCTTTCCTGAAATTTACAGCAGCCTGCAGGTCAACAGGATTTTCCTTGTATTTGCATGAAGCTTCTGCATTTTCAAGATATTCATGAAGTGCCTTACGGAACTTCGGGTGTGCGCATTTGTCGATTATGAGATTTGCCCTTGCGATAGGGTCAAGTCCCCTGAGATCTGCAACGCCCTGCTCTGTGATGAGAGCGTGTATCTCGTGGATAGTGTGGTCAACGTGGCTTACCTGCGGAACGATGCAGGATAGCATTCCGTCCTTTGCAGTCGATTTTGTGATGAATATCGAAAGTCCCGCATTCTGGCAATAATCTCCCGAACCGCCGACACCGTTCATAAGACGGCTGCCGTCTATGTAGGAAGAATTTGTGTTGCCGTAAATATCTGCCTCAATGACTGTGTTTATCGCAATAACTCCAAGTCGTCTAATTACTTCGGGGTGATTGCTTATCTCCTGCGGTCTGAGGATTATGTGGTCACGGTATTTTTCAAAGTTTTTGAAGAATTCGTCACGCTTATCCCAAGATATCGTGAGCGAAGTTCCCGATGCGTAATCAACTTTTCCTGCATCGATAAGATCGAAGATAGAGTTCTGAAGCACCTCGGAATAAACCGTAAGATGTTCAAAATCGGACTTCGCAAGTCCCTCAAGAACTGCGTTCGATACACTTCCCACACCTGCCTGAAGCGGCGGAAGCGGATCGCATAATCTTCCGTGTTCAACTTCGCTGTGGAGGAAGCCGATAAGGTTTGCAGCCATGCTCCTGAATTCATCATCAACGGGCGAAACCGTTCTTCCGTTATCGGGAATGTTGCTTTCAACCACCGCAACGACCTTTGAGGGGTCACACTTTATATAAGGCGTTCCGATGCGGTCGTTTACCTTTGTAATAGGTATCGGCTGAGTGTGCGGCGGGCGTTCGGGCGAATAAACATCGTGAACGCCCTCAATGCACTTCGGAACAAAGGTGTTTACTTCAATTATTATCTTATCGGCGGCTTCGGCGTAAATGTTTGAAGTTCCGACCGATGTTGTCGGGATAATGTTGCCGTTTTCATCGATCGCCGCAGCTTCGATTATCGCAAGGTCAATGTGATTCAAAAATCCATTCTTGACCCAGACAGGCATCTGACCGAGCGGAACATCGTGATAGGAAATTTTGCCGTCATTGATCGCATTTCGCAGATCCTTGTTCGTCTGATACGGCATTCTTGCTTTGAGTGCGCCTGCCCTCGTAAGCTCGCCGTCAAATTCTTCGCCGAGCGATGCACCCGAGTAAACGGTAAGATCAAGCTTTTCGCCGTTTCTTGCGCGTTCCGCAAGTGCGCCTGCAACAGCCTTAGGATAGCCTGCTATCGTGAAGCCGCTTACGCCGAGCGTCATATTCGGACGTACGAACTCCGCCGCTTTTTCCGCGCTCATTATTTTGCTTCTGTATGCAGGATAACGTATCCTGCCGAGAAATTCATCATTCGATTCCATACGATCTTCTCCTTAATAATCATTAGAACCAAGCCGCTTTCGTTCTTGCAAGTATCATTATAGCCTGCTTTTATCTATATGTAAATTGTAAATTAAGCATATCATTTATGCGTTTTTGATATGGTTAAAAAGTACCGTTTATGTCATAAAACGATTATTAACTATTGATTTTGCGAAAAAAATAATATATAATGTTTACGAAAACCAGATCGGTACAGACCGTTCATTTCGCCGCTTTTATACTAAACACCATTTAAAATTTGGAAAAAATCAAGCCGACAATCTTGGATTTATGTGATTTCGGCGCAGATTTTTTCCTATATTTTATTGGTGTTTAGTATTATAATGAACGAAACCGCTGTCATCTGCTTTTTAAAAACAGTAGAGATCATTTTTCAATAAATTTTTTGGAGGAAACAATGACACTTCAGCAGTTAAAATATGTAATAACCGTAGCCGAGTGCGGCAATATCACCGAAGCGGCGGAAAAGCTTTTTATCGCACAGCCGAGCCTTACTTCGGCTATCCACAGCATCGAGGACGAAATGGGCATCACCGCTTTTATCCGCTCGAACAAAGGCGTTGAGCTTACCCGTGACGGCGAAGTCCTGCTTTCGTATGCAAGGCAGGTGCTTGAACAAGCCGACCTTATGACCGAGCATTTCAAAGGCGAACATTCCCAGAAACCGCATTTCAGCGTTTCCTGCCAGCACTATTCCTTCGCCGTAAATGCTTTCATCGACGTTATCCGAAAATACAACGCCGATTCCTACAGCTTTACCCTCCGCGAAACGCAGACCTACGAGATCATCGACGATGTTTCGCTCGGCAGGAGCGAGATCGGCATTTTATATCTTAGCGAGCATAACGAATCTGTCCTCTCAAAGCTTATCCAGAAAAGCGACCTTGTTTTTGAGGAAATCTACCGTGCAAAACCACACGTTTTCATCTCGGGCGAACACCCTCTTGCGAATAAAAATATGATAACGGTCGAAGACCTGAAACCTTACCCCTATCTTGTGTTTGAGCAGGGAAAACACAACTCTTTCTACTTCTCGGAGGAGTTTTTAAGCTCGCTCGAACTGCCCAAAAACATAATGGTGCGCGACAGAGCAACTCTTTTCAACCTGCTGATAGGTCTGAACGGCTTCACCGTCAGCTCGGGCATAATCGACTCAAAGCTGAACGGCGAAAGCATCATCGCAAGACCGCTCGAATCGGACTGCTATATGAAAATAGGCATCGTCACAAAGAAAAATTTCATCTTGAGCCGCTACGGAAAAAGCTACCTCGAACAGCTGAAAGTGCATTTATCCATAGATTGAAACTATATCAAAAGCATATCGAAATGTATTTTACTATCCTTTCTTTTTATGATATACTCTAAACATAGCAATTCGATCGGAATTGAGCAGTGACGCCCCTGCGGGCATTTCGCGCCCCCGCTCCACTGTGTTCCGCTTTGATTTCGGCAACATTAAATTATTTTCGCGAAGATAGAAATTGATAAGTCAGAAATTATTTTATGAAAAAGAGAGGTAATAAAAATGAGTAAAATTACATCACCCTATCGTTATGACTTCGTAGGAAGCTTTCTCCGCCCCGAAAATTTAAAGCAGGCAAGAAAGGACTTCAAAGCAGGTAAACTCGGCAAAGAGCAGCTTACCGCCATCGAAGACGAAGCTATCCGTGACCTCGTAGCAAAGCAGAAAAAAGCAGGCTACCACATCATTACCGACGGCGAGTTCCGCAGAGCGACTTGGCATCTCGACTTTATGTGGGGATTCAACGGTGTTGGTCACAGCAAAACCAAAACAGGACTTCCTTTCCACGGCGAAGCTGCAATGATAGACGATACATACCTTATCGGAAAGGTTTCTGTTGACAAGCACCCCTTTGTGGAACACTTCAAGTTCATAAAAGCTCTTGAAGATGAAAATACAGTTGCAAAGCAGACGATCCCCGCACCTGCCCAGTTCCTTGAACAGATGATAATGCCATTTGCCCTCGAAAATACGAGAAAATACTACAGCGATACAGAAGAGCTCGTTCAGGATATCGCAAACGGCTATAAAAAAGTCATTGCCGACCTCTATGAAGCAGGCTGCCGCAATATCCAGTTCGATGACTGCTCATGGGGAATGATCGTTGACCCGAACGCAAAGGCAATTTTTGACGTTGACGATGCGGGTCTTGAAGATATAAAGAAGCTGCTTCTGAGAATAAACAACCTCGCTATCAAGGGCAAGCCCGACGACCTCGTTATAACAACTCACGTCTGCCGAGGAAACTTCCATTCAACATACGCAAGCAGCGGTGCTTATGACAGCGTTGCGGAAACACTTTTCGCAGGTGAAAATGTAAGCGCATATTTTCTTGAATTTGACGATGAGCGTTCGGGCGGCTTCGAGCCTTTAAAGGCTGTAAGCGGCGATAAAAAAGTTGTCCTCGGACTTATCACAACAAAGAAGCCCGAGCTTGAAGATAAGCAGACTATAATCGACCGTATCCACGAAGCCGCAAAGTATATCCCCCTCGATAGACTTTGCCTGAGCCCCCAGTGCGGCTTCGCGTCCTGCGAGATAGGCAATAAGCTCACCGAAGCGGAGCAGTGGGCAAAGCTTGCACTCGTCAAGGAGATCGCGGAAGAAGTTTGGGGTAAATAAATTCGTTTTGCCATTGGATAATATATATAAATCGGCTGCAAGTGAAAATCACGCTTGCAGCCGATTTTTGATATAGGATAACTCCCTGCAAACGGCGTATCAAAGACGTTTTTAAGAGAGGTTTTATTGATAACCCCATATCCGCCCGATTTCACATGACAAGCAGAATTAAATCTCTATATATGTAATTAAATAATAAATTACATATATAGAATGCATTGAATATTCGGAACAAAGAATGAAAACGGAATAAAAAAATTTATCCCAGATCAGCATCACCGGGTGCGCAATAGACAAATGCGCTAATGATGATATGCAATATAAACTTACGCTGCATTCAAGCGACATTATAGACAAAATTCATAGCAAAACTTACATACGCTGATGAAGGGTGATAAGGGTGTCGAGATTGCGAAAATATGTGCCGATTGCCTGTTGTTCTTCAATTGTAGGAACAGCTATTTTTTCTTTAAGAAAATCATCTGCAACTAAATTTGTCATCATTGTTGAAGCTTTTGTACAGCGTGTCATTATTTTGCCCATTACATTTTCATTGTTGATAATGTATTTCCAAAACATCAAATCATAATCAACAATAGGTCTAAAAACATCGAAAACATGAGATACAATGCCATCTCCAATGGTATTTTCGACAAATCGACCATGAGCATAATTCTTGCTTTTATTTCCCTCAAATGCAATATCGCCAACCCGCATGACATTGTACGTTTTCATATATTCATCACTTGATTCTTTGGCTTCTTCTTTAAAATACATATTTGCAACAGAGATTATCTTATTAGTCCCGAAGCTTAAATCATTCTTTTCAGAAATCTTGACATACTGTTTTGAGAACTTACGCTGTTCCCAAGCGTCAGTAAAACCTGCAAATCTGATTTCAGGACATGAACTGCCATTTTTAGGGAACATTTTTTGGAGCATTGATTTTTTTAATTTTTTCAAGCTGTCACACTTACGCTGATGAAGGGTGATAAGAGTGTCGAGGTGGTCAAAATACTGTCCGATTTTTTTCTGTTCTTCCTTTGATGGCATAAATAATTCAATATTATTAAGAACATCCTGATTAATATTTTTATTAGCGCTGTTAGTTGCCTTTGCCATTACCTGGTCACGAATCGGCTTGATTGCAAATATAAAACGTTTAAAATTATAATCCATATCTGATTCATCCCTAAAACGAATTATAAATCCAGAATATGTTGTATTTATAAGGCTTTGCGGAACTAAAGCAGCTGCACCAACTCCTTCTAATTTTACTGATGACCTAACAAAAAGTACATCACCTTTTCGTAAATTGTATTCCCTAAGCTGAGTATCAGAAGCTTCTGCTAAGCTCAGATTATCAATATCAATTTCATTGTAGCCAAAAATATTTTGAAGATTTACAAATGGGTATCCCTTACCCATAGCATCCTTGGAAAAGTTCATTCCATTCTTAAAACTACCCAATTCCCCCAACTCACGCTGTTCCCAAGCTTTAGTATCAGCAAAAAAGGAGCCAAGAAAAACTTAGCTCCTTTTATTATAATTTATGTTAGTTATTCAGTTGTCTGTAACAACATTTTTGCATCTTCAGTTCTGTAATTGTCATCACGAAGAGGAATGATTTCTTTGATCAGCAATTCAAATAGGGCTTTTTTCATTGCTTGATGATATTTAAATTTGGATATCTCACTGTGAGAAACAGCATAACTTTCAAAATCAGCTGTTTTCTTCAGATTATTTAAACCGGGAATTTCCGTATCACCTAATTCATAGCGGTCAGCGGCGTATGATACTGCATCAATGTTTACACACCATTCATTTGAAAATTCTGCAAGCATGCTGTCAATGGCCTCTTTTCGCATATCTGCAAGAATGTATGACACTTTTTTATCTTTAAAACTGTCGGGATCTGCATTAATAGTATCCCAAAGTCGATGCATTAACTCACCAAGTTTTGGGTTTGATGAAAGCAGTTCCTCTATATATTCGTTGATCTCATTGAGAAGATTTTGATAATGCTTTTCATTTCGTTCCTCATCTGTTGCGGATACCACCGTTTGGATCAGGCTAACGATATAGTCATAGTCGATTTTCTCCCGGCTGTATGCTTTAAGTTCATAGTTGAGATCAATGGTGATTTCAACATCATCGTCTCCGTTTCCCTGAGTAGGTTTATATTTTTCCCGAATGTTTCTATAGTGAGCTGCATAATCTTCATATTCTTCTTGTGTGATACCATAAGAATCGGGCGGATTGTCAGCATATTTGGTAAATGCTTTAAGGCTTGCATAGATCTTATCGAATTCCTGAAAAGCTTTGGCAAAGCGAAGTTCGCCCTCTTTTGACAGCAAAGGTATCACACTTGGTGCTGCAGCTGTAACACGCAGATATGCAAGTGCCTTTTTAAACCCGTCATAAACCGTATCCCAATCCGGAGCAAGGGCTGATGCCTCTCCTCCTGACGAATATAAAACAAGAGCATCATCGACTGCTTTTTTGAATTTATGAGGGGATTGAAAAGTAACTATCTGTCCTGCTTGTTTCTGCTGATCAAAAAGTCGGTTTGTTCTTGAAAATGCCTGAATAATATCATGAGGATGCATGGGCTGCCTATCCATGAATACAGTCGACAGGCAAGGTGCATCAAAACCCGTTAGAAGTCTGTTTACAACAATAACAAGGTCGAGCTGTTCATCACGGCTTTTGAATTTAGTTTTCTTTCTGGCAAGTCGGTCGTTTAGATTTGCGTTATATCCTTTTATTTCATTGATACTGCAAGAAGTGCCAAACATTCTATTGTAATCATCAAGCGACTCTTTCATTTTAGGCACATTCAGGTCGGAACTTTCATTATTTTCGTCACTCGATACCGAATATGTAATAGCGAATTTCGGAAAATCCGGCAAAACGCGTTTTGTTTCTTCGTTTATTTCAAGACTTGTTTCGCCGTTCTTTACACGTTTGAGCAGATCATAATATGCCTGTGCCCTTTGGATCGAATTTACTGTCAGCAGTCCCTCGTATGTCTGCCCCCTGCCGTTCTTGAATCCGAACTTTTCTCTTGATTTGTTTATTATGGTATCAAGGACTTTAAGCATATGGTTTTCTGTTTCGTAAACTGAAAGATCTTCATTATCATCATTGCTATCAAGGTTTTGGGGACCGAGATGCTCAGTTTGAAAACCGAGAACGGCTTCATCACGAATGGCTTCCTTGACTGTATATTTATGCAGACATTCGCCGTAAAGCTGATCTGTTGTTCTTGGAAGATCACCCTCTGCCGGATAAGGATTTTGCTTAAATCGCGGTGTTCCCGTAAAACCATACCAAAGAGAATTGCGGAAGAACTGAGAAAGTAATCTTTGCGTTCTTGGTGTAACCGCTCTGTGACATTCATCTACAACAAATGCAATTTTAAGGTTCTTTATGCGTTCATAAGCAGGTGTATCCTCCTGCAGACGCTTTTTTACGGCAATGGAAAGTTTCTGTATAGTTGTAACAATAACCTGTTGATTTTTGTTTTTCAGCTTGTTTATCAGATCACCTACATTATCAGTTTCATCAACATCGACAACATCGTTGTTTGCATAAGACTGAAATGCCTGCGTTGTCTGCATATCAAGGTCTTTTCGGTCAATAAGAAATATTGTTTTTTCAATGCTTGGAATATCTATAAGCAGGTTTCTTGATGTTTTATAGCTTGTCATAGTTTTGCCTGAACCTGTTGTATGCCAAATATATCCCGACTTGCCTTGTCTTGATGCTTCTCTTACCGCTTCAATAGCATGTATCTGATAGGGGCGGAGCAAGAGCAGTTTCTTGTTTTCCTGATCTAAGACAACATATTTCATCACCATTTGATGTGCTTCGGGAATTTTCAGCGTTTGTGATGCAAATTTCAGATAGTCAGAAACCGGAGTATTGGTACTGTCTTCCCAACCGGAAAGGAATTTTTCGTTAAGCTGTTCTTCACTCGCTGCTGCAAAATACTTGGTATCTACCGCATTGGATACCACAAACATCTGTACAGCGGAGAAGACACCCGTGAATTTTCCCTCACGAATGTATTTTTTTATCTGCCTGAATCCGTCTATATATGAATGCTGACGGTTTTTCAGTTCTATATGAATAAGGGGAATACCGTTTATCAGCAGGGATACATCAAAGCGGCGATTCTGATCGTGAATGTCACATTCATCGTCTTTTAGAGCCCTGTACTGATTGATGACTTCATAAACACTTGAACCGCCTGCAATATCATCACGCTTTAAAACAGTCAGCTGAACAGTTTTTGTATCTCTCTGAACATAAACATGGGCAATGCCGTTTTCTCCTGCTATCCATCTTGCCGCATCATAAAATGTTGCAAATGAAAGCTGATTTTTTACCTGTTCAAATTCCTTATCGGTCAAAGGTGATCCGTCAAGCTGTTCTTTATTTCCGCGTTCAAGTATTTGCTTGATATTGTCCCAAAGCTTGTTTTCATCATTAAGATCGGGACGATATGTCCACTGGCTTTTGCCCTGAGTTAGCTGTGCTATCAATTTTTCCTCAATTGTCTGTTCGAGTTCCGCCATTTTTCATACACCGTCTTTCAATTTAATTCGTCAGTTTTGAATGAAGTATATCCTTCATAATAATAGCTATGGTCAATGCCTTTCATGTACAGTTCACGGTCATTTATTTTGTCGGTAAGTGCAGATTTTAGCACTACCTTTATTTCAGTATCACGGATAGGGCTTCTTTCCATGGCAAGAAGATAGTCTTCCTTATCAACCTTGCTCCAATCCACTACCATTCCGAGTTCGGCTTTGAACATAAGATCAAGCCATATTCTGCCGCTTCTGCCGTTGCCCTCTCTGAAAGGGTGTGCAACGTTCATTTCAACGTATTTCTCCACTATTTCATCAAAGGTGCTTTGCGGCATTTTATCAATATTTGCAAGAGCTGCATCAAGATACATAACGGGAGCAAAGCGGAAATTGCCCTTTGCAATGTTTACGTTTCTTACCTGACCTGCAAAATCGTAAATATCCTCAAAAAGATATTTATGAATTGCTTTAAGTGCCGAAAAACTGCCTGCTTTCAGCGTATCAAGAATACCATTCTCAAATAATTCCGCAGCTTTTTTCTTGCTTATTCGCTCTTCTTCTCGTGCAAGCTGTGCCGAATCGGTAATTCCAAGCTTATTTTCAAGTGCCATTTGTCACACCGCCTTTCGGGTATAATTGTATCAAGCTTTTTTGCGTTCCTCAACAATTGAATCAATGTCTTTAAATGCATTATCAAGAGCTTCACAATGATAACGTTCATACATATTGTAAATAAAATCAGTCAACTGAAGTGAATCCCAAAGTTTCAGAACCTTATCTGCAGTTGTATTACGGCTTTTGGCATACTGGTCTTTAAGTTTAAACGGCAATAGTCTGCGAATAGCTTCATCTCCGCTTTTTTGCTCGGAACGGCAAGCACTCACAAATCTGAGCCACTCTTTGTCCGCAGATTCGTAGCGAATAACATTAAGCGGCTTGACATTTTCGGTATCAAATTCGTATTCATTGATCATCGGGCTGCCTGTTTTCTTGCGATCAGTAGTTAATTTAGCCCATTTCTTTGCCTGCTCATAATCAGATGTCATATAAAACGCAGTTCCAAAGTCAAGAGCGCGGTTGCTTTTGAGTATTTTGGGCTCTCTGACCTCTACATTGCTTCCATGATATAGTTTCATTGTCATTTCCTTTCATATAAACATCTTTTGAAGCATAGATTTTTTCAATTTTTTTAGTGTTTCCAGCTTACGCTGATGAAGGGTGATAAGATTATCGAGGCTACGGAAATAATCGCCAATTTTCGTCTGTTCTGCGTAATCAGGAAATGTAGCTGGAATAATTGATAGTGTAGGAAATTGAACTCTCTGTTTTTCGATAAGCGATCCAGTAGCGTATGTTCTATAAAGAAGTATCGCCTGCGGACTTTTCAACCATGTGTTAATATAATAAGAATCTGTATTCTCATTAGCAATCATGGTCGTGTAATAGCCCGAAACAGCGACACTTTTCGACATTCCGTTATATCCGACAGCCCCCAATGTCATGTTCATAGGGTTATAAACAATATCGCCTGGGCGAACTTTTTTGAATTTATCTTCATTTTTTACAAGGAACTCACGATTGTATCTTTCTGATTTTGGAGTCAAACCATCTTCTACGGTTAGACTCCAAAGCTCAATATTTTCATCATTAGGATTCACATAAATTGAAGTCTGCTCAAAGACTTCTCCTAACTCACGCTGTTCCCAAACATCAGTAAAACCTTTGAAGCGTACCTGTGGTACTTTCTGTTCATTTTTCATCAGAACAATCCCTCCAAAGTTTTAATAAGTGCTGAGATCTCAGCCTGTGCTTGTTCGTCACCGGCTGTCAGTTCTGCAAACTGAGCAAGAAGCTCGTTCTGAACGTCTTTGATCTCCTTGTCAGTTTCCGTAAGCTCGTTTGCAATATCCGAAAGACTGATCTCTTCCTCCTGCTCAAAGGTATCTACATAGCGAGGAATATTAAGGTTGTAGTCGTTTGCCTTGATCTCTTCATAGCTTGCCAGATGAGCTTCTTTTTCTGCATCTTTACGGTTAACATAAAGCTCAATAATGCGGTCAATATTATCCTGACTGAGCTTATTCTGATTTTTTCCCTTGACAAACTGGTTTGAAGCGTCTATAAATAAAATATCACGGCCTTCACGGTTCTTTTTTAATGCGATTATTGTTGTAGGAATAGAAGTGTTATAGAAAAGATTCGACGGCAGACCGATAACAGCATAGATAGCACCGCTGTCGACAAGTTTTTGTCTGATCTTGCCTTCAGCCGCACCTCTGAAAAGAACGCCGTGCGGAAGGACGATAGCCATTGTACCTGTATTTTTCAGATGATAGAATCCGTGCAAAAGAAAGGCATAATCCGCTTTGGATTTCGGAGCAAGCACTCCGTAGCCTGAAAATCTTGAATCATTCAGAAATCCAGGAGCAGCGGACCAGTTTGCTGAATACGGTGGATTCATAAGTACCATATCGAAGTCGGTTTCCTCATCTGTGGGCCAGTCTGCATCGAGAGTATCGGCATTTCGGAGCGTTTGATTTTCGGGAGCAACATCATGCAGAAACATATTCATTCTTGCAAGGTTGAATGTAGTGGTGTTAAGCTCCTGACCAAAATAATGGATATAGTCAGGTTTATTTGAGTATTTTTTTGCATTAAGAAGCAGCGAACCTGAACCCATTGCTGCATCATATACAAGAAGTCCCTGCTTGTTTTCCTGACCCTGTATGGATATACGGGTAAGGATCTGCGAAACCTCTTGAGGAGTGTAGAATTCTCCTGCCTTTTTTCCTGTTTCACTTGCAAATTTTCCAATCATGATTTCATAAGCGTCACCGAGAACATCGCCCTCGTGATTCAGAAGATCAGCTTCATTTATCGTTTTTATAAGCTCGGCTATTATTGCAGACTGTTTTTGTTCACCCATACCAAGTCTGTTTGAATACAGATCAATATCGGCAAACATATTTGCAAAAATGCTGTCAGATTGTTCAACACTGTTAAACGCTTTTTGCAGAGTTTCACGCTGAAAAGCATTGTTGTTAGCTGCTTCTGCGATTTTTGTATAAGTCAGCTCCGGATCAATTGTGTAACGATAGCTTTCCTTTATATCTTCCAAAAGTTCCTCGGAATCGTCAGTAGCATAAACTTCTTCGTATGCTTTTTGTGCATCAGCCATATTTTCGGGAATTTTATTATATAAAAGGTCATAAACATGAGTAAGAAACGTATCGGAAAGATATTTATAGAATACAATACCTAAAAGATAGTTTTTATACTCATTAGCATCCATTTTTCCGCGAAGAATATCCGCACCTGCCCAAAGAACACTTAAAAGTTCTTTGCTGTTTTCATTTTCTGCCATTATGATTTCCTCCTGATCATGAAATATGTCAATAATTGAAATAAAGATTTATTTGCTTACGCTGGATTGCTGTGAAATTGATAATACATAATTATTATACAACAAAACCGACAAAATTTCAACGCTTTTTGGCAATATTTTATCAAATTTCAAAAAGAAAATTTCTTTCGTGAATTATAAGTATTAGAGAAAATTAAATTTGCTTGGGAACAGCGTGAGTTGGGGGAATTGGGTAGTTTTAAG
>OIYP01000154.1_pt1 | contig 49065 bp, 40 predicted proteins | sample 1588261 | NCBI WGS metagenome assembly OIYP01 (sample SAMN03283293) | human gut metagenome | biome: human-associated habitat; material: feces | host: Homo sapiens | place: Peru | collected 2012 | reverse complement strand
GTTTCCTTTGTCGTGGAGCGGCCGATGTAGGCTTCCACCGCGTGGGTCAGCGCATCCATCCCGGTGGTTGCGGTGAGGGAAGGCGGCAGGGAGTAGGTCATAGAAGCATCCAGAACGGCATACCTCGGAATTAAAACGAAATCATTCAGCACATATTTATACTTCTGGTCGGGGTCGGTGATAACGGCGGCAAGTGTATTTTCGCTGCCGGTACCGGCGGTTGTGGGAATAGCAATTAACAGGGGGATTTTCCGCAGTACATGCAGCGTGCCCTTCAACTGGTTCAGGGTTTTGCCGGGATATGCCACTCTTGCGCCGACTGCTTTGGCACAGTCCATGGCAGAACCGCCGCCGATGGCAATCAGTGCCTGACAGCCGTGTTCTTTGTAAAGTTTTAAGGCGGCCTCCACATTTTTCACGGTCGGATTGGGGCAGGTTTTGTCATAGACGCAGTAAGAAATACCGGCTTCATCCAACACAGCCGTAACCTTTGCGGCAAGTCCGAACTTTACAATTCCATTGTCCGTCACAATCATAAGGTTGTTGATGCTGTTCCCTGAAAGTGCTTCCGGCAGTTCCCTGCAGGAATGCAGAATTTGCGGCTCCCGATAGGGAAGCAGAGGAATCGCCACCCGAAATGCCGCCTGATATATACGGCAGTAAGCCTTCTTCAAAATATTCATATCTATTCCTTTCTCAAATTTCCCTCAAGGGAAATTGACATTGAATATCAGTTATATTTTTCTTCCGAAATTCATGCGTGATATTGGTTACAATTTTCTTGTGAAATTCGTTGTCCGATATTGGTTACAGTCCTTCTTCGGAAACCCTCTGTAAATTTCTGGTTATAATGTCCAGACACTCCGTAAAAATGACTCTTTTTTCTTCGGTAATGCCTTCGTTTGCTTTTTCTACGGCGAGGGCGGCGCGCTTGCTGATTTGTTCGGCCACATGCAGACCTTCCTCCGTCAGCTTCAATGTTCCGCGGTAACGGTTCTGGTTGCTGCCTTCCTTGGTGACGAGTCCCTTCGCTTCCATAATGGAAACCATGCGGGAAACATCGGCTTTATCTTTACCGCACAGTTCGGCAAGCCGGGGCGCCGTCAGCCCGTCGGGATAACGATACAGGGTTGTAAGATATACGGCATGGGAGCTTTTCAGGTGATACTCACTCAGCTCATCTGCGGCAATTTTGTGCCAATAGCGGTATATTTCCGAAATGGCAAGGGAAAATTTTTCAAAACGGTCTACCATACATATCCTTTCCGGAAGCGAGGTTCCTACATGTTTTTTTTACGTTAAACTTTCAGATGTTGAACTCTCAACATCTCACATCATACAGAAAAGAAGTTGAACTGTCAACATCTTTTAAAATTTCAAATTTGGACTTTTCATGAGGAAGCTTATCTGTAAATAATGAGGAAGAAACGGTGAGTAGGCACGAATGAGGGAAAATCGGTGCAAAGTGCCTATGGGAAAAGGGAGAATAGGCACGAATGAGGGAAATCCGAAGCAAAGTGCCTACAAGAAAAAGAAAAGTAGGCACGCAAGAAGGAAAACTGAAGCAGAGTGCCTACAAATAGAAAAAACAGTAGGCACGAATGAGAAGAAAAAAAGCTTCGAGTACCTACAACCGAAAAAACAGTAGGCACGCAAGAAGGAAAACTGAAGCAAGATGCCTACAGGAAAAAACACCCAACAGAGAGAACTACATAATATGAATAAATGGACAGAATTTGCGATGTTTGAGGACGGCAAAATTCTGTTGGTGCTTGAGAAAAACGGAACCTGGTCGCTGCCGGGCGGCTGGTGCGATGTGAACCAGTCCGTGGCGTCCAATACCGTGAAGGAAACCAGAGAAGAAGCGGGGCTTCAGGTAAGCGCGGATAAAATCATTGCCGTGCAGGACTGGCGGAAACACAATAAATGCAATCTGCCTTTCGGGGTGATTAAAATTTTCGTGCTGTGCCGGAAGCTTGGCGGAGCTTTGAGAAAAACATCGAAACCACGGAAATCCGGTACTTTGACAGAACGGAACTGCCAAAGAACCTTGCGGAGGAAAAGGTGACGGCGGCGCAGATTGCCCTATGTTTTGAGGCATATGATGCAGGGGAAAACTGGGTCACAAGGTTTGATTGAGAGAGGGTAATTATGAATAGCAGTAAAATAGCAGGAAACAAAAAGCCGAAAGCCATTTTATACGCACTGCTGGCAGCGGTGTTTTATGCGTTGAATGTTCCTATGTCCAAGATTTTGCTGGAACATGTGGGAACGACCATGCTGGCGGCGCTTTTGTATCTGGGCGCCGCACAGACCAGCGCTTACTATGCAGTGGCGCCGTTTGTGGGAGCCTCCCTGTCGTTTCTCTTTTTGCGGGAGCCTTTGACCGGGATTTATTTGGTTGCGCTGGCAGTGATGATTGCAGGAACAGCACTTGTGGTTGCGGATACGCTGAGGGCATGATGCTGCAACAACTCTTATGAAACGGATACGCTGAAAACATAAACCCCCTTTACAAGAAGCGAAATATAGCATATAGTAATACTGGTTAGCAAAAACTAACCAGTATTTTTTTGCTGAAAAACTCGGAAAATAACAGAAAGAGAGGAATGTGTTTTGATTATTATTGAAGGTCTGGTTGTTTGTTTTATCGTGTTGTTTGCCTGCGTGCTGGGAATAGCCAACGGTCCGCAGGGGCTGGTCATTCTGTATGATAAGCCGGTGCAGGACAGAGTCGTGGAGTTGGGACTTATGACCCGCAAACAGATTATGAAGAATGCTAAAATTTTTGATATTGTCGGACTGGGTGTGGCGTATGGCTTTACGCTGCTTGCGGTTTACGGCATCAACGGTGCAAGAGGTTTCTGGGAAGGCTTCTGGCAGATAACGGTTATCTGGTTCATCGAAGGAATTTTCGACCGCTTTTTTATTGATTGGTACTGGGTAAACCACACAAAAGCGTGGGTCATTCCGGGCACGGAGGATTTACGTCCCTATATTAACAAAAAAGACTTTGTGAAAAAGTGGGTTCTCACCATTGTGGGCTATCCTCTTATAGGAGCTATCCTGTCGGGAATTATGATGTTACTCGTGAAATAATGATAATACAAAACAGACGGCCTGATGCCGGAATTACCTGAAAACAGGAGAAAAATCCTCCTCATAAAACAGAAGAATCCCTCTTCGTTTCTTGACGAAATATAGTATTAGGAGTACCATGTACTATAAATGTATACATATGAAAATCAGGATAAAGTCAAGGGTTCCGGGCAACCGGAACGTACATGAGGAGGGCAATATGCATAAGGTATTTACAAAGAGAAGTGGTGCGAGAGTATTAAGTATGTTTCTTGCGGCACTTCTTTCTTTTTCAAGCGTAGATTTGACGGCATATGCGGCTGCGGCGCAGAACGGTGCGGTGGTCACGGAAGCCGGTCAGGCAGACAATAGAGATATCGAAGGATCCGGTGATGCCAGCAGCGGAAATGCAGACAAGCCCGGCGACAGCGATGCAGGAAACGGAGATAAAGATAAGCCCGGCGACAGCGATGCAGGAAACGGAGATAAGGATAAGCCTGGAAATGACGCAGATGTCAGTGGAGATGATGCTTCTGTTTCCGATGGTGATGCCAAATTGGATATGGGCGATGCTTCCCTGGAAGCGCAGAATTCCCTGGGACGTCTTTTTAAGGATATCATGTCCGAAACGGAAGTGGAAACAGAGCAGACCGGCTGCGGTGTTTATTCAGTCGTGATGGACGGCACCAAGGCAACGGCTTCCATACAGGCACTGGAGGACTGCACACTGGTAGTGGGCATTTATGAAGAAGACGGCATCCGCCTGATTGCAACGGGAACGGCGGACGTCACCGCAGGTGACACGGATGTCACAGTCAGCATAGAAGCGGATACACTGCCTGCTTATTATCATGTAAAAGCCTTTCTGGTGGATAATGTAAGTCTGCGTCCCTGCAGCAAGGTATATGAAACCGATGATTATACCCGGAAAATGCAGGAATTTTTCGCCAAGACAACGAGTGATTTCACGGAGAGCCAGGTGCTCAATTTAGATGCGGATGAAACCAACAATTTCCTTGTTTTTGCGGACTCCGTAACAGTCATTCCTAAGAGCACGGATGCCTCGGTAAATGTGGTTGCGGAAGCGGACGAAGAAAATCTTGTCTGGAAAATTAAAAATCCCGGTGAGGATTTTTTGGCGCTGAAAGAGGGCGATATTTTTACCTATTATTACACGGACGAAGATATTATCATTACCCGTGTTATATCCCTGAGCACAGAGGGCGAGGCGGAAAATACCGTTCTTACCATTCAGGGCGCGGACCCGGAATACGAGGATGTTATTTCCTTTATTAAATACGGAGCGGCCAATCCCGCCGATGACGACAGCGGCGCCGTAGCAACCTACGCAGCGGAGACAGCCGTAAGCACAACAGAAGCAGCAGGAGCAGACAACACCGCAACCTATGCGGCAGGGGCAGCCGAAAACGCAACAGAAGCAGCGGAGACAGCCGGCATTGCAACGCAGGCCGACAGAGCCGGTACTACTTACGGCGGTGTGAATTTTCCCTGGAAGATGGCAAACCTTGAGGTTAAGCCGCCTGAGAGCAACGTAAAGATTGAACTCAGTGATATAGGCGGAGCGGTTTCTGTTAAGATTTACGTGGATACAGCAAATGACATCAATACCATTGAAGCCGGTGTCAGTTACGGTGTCACCATAAAAGCAGAAGTAAAGATTGACGAGAAAGAATGGACTAAGGATATTTCGCTGGGCGAAATAAAAGAGCCGCTGGGACTTACCGGCCTGGTATTTTCCGCTAAAGTACAGTTTGTATTATCCGTAGAGGGAAATGTCAGTGCGGAAGGTACGCTGATAGGTTCTGTTGGTTTCCGTTGTAACAAAAACACCGGGGTGGAAAATATTTCCAAAACGCCGGAGCTTACACTTACCAAAACGGTGGAAGTAACCTTTAAGGTAGGACTTAAAATGTCGATAGGTTTGGAACTTATTGATGATAAAATTGCAAGTCTGGCAGTAGAAGCGGAGGGCGGCTTAAAGCTGAAAATAAAGGCCAAAGCCAAGGTACTGGACAGTTCTTCCAACAGACACCTTTGCAATACCTGCTTCACTGTGAACATAGGGCCTTATTTTGAAGCCGATGTAAAAGTGGAAACTTTGAAAATTTTCACGAAAAAATGGCCGTTAATAGAGAAAAACGTTTCCTGGGGTTCGGCATATTTTTCCCTGGATTATGCGCCTCACTTCGGCTGGGGAGACTGCCCCCATGTGCAGTATCAGGGCAATGTTCGGGTTTTGGACAAAGCAGGCAATCCGGTAGCGGGAGCCGCTGTTATTGCGGCAACCGGCAACAATGTGACAAATTCTAAGGGCGAAACCCGGTTAAACTTAAATGTTGGAAAACAGAATATTTATGTAAAAAAGGATGGCGCACTTTATTCGGCAGAAGTCAAGCTGCCGGACGGCGTGGACAAAATAACGGGAACCGTTACCTTAACGATTAACCCGAATGCCGCAAAGAAGCTTTCAGATTCGGCATATGTAGAGCAAGTGTACGCAATGGTTTACAACAGAGGCTCCTACGATAAAAATGTAACCTATGCGGCGCTGACGGCGGACGGCAGTCTGTATATGTGGGGCGGAAATGACTACGGTCAGGTTGGCATCGGCAGTACGGACAATCAGGACAAACCGGTCAAGGTGCTGGAGAATGTAAAGGAATTCCGGTTCCCGGACGACAGAAATTCTCTGTGCGCTGCCGTTACCAAGGACGGCAGCCTGTATATGTGGGGTTCGGACTCCTATGGCAGACTGGCGAACGGACAGCTCGGAAGTAAGCAGCTTACCCCCTACAAGGTGGAGTTTGATAGGAAAGATACCAAGGTGGCAAACGTGTATTTCCCGTCAGACAACGTCAGCAAAAACGGTGTGGCAATCACCACCGACGGCGAATTGTACCTGTGGGGAACCAACAGCTACAATGAAATAAACAGCAGCAATTCCATGTATGTGACGGTTCCCACCATGCTCCTTACCAATGTGGAAAGCTTTACCGTTTACCGGGGCACTTGTGCGGCGACAGAGAAATCCGGCGCACTCTGGCTGTGGGGAAACAATACATGCGGTATTGCCGGAAAAATCAGCACTCAGTCCGTTGTTTCGCCGGAAGAGGCGGTACATATTCTGGACGGCGTGAAAGAGGTACACCTCAATTATGAAAACGGCGTGGCTGTCCGGAAAAACGGCACGCTCTGGATATGGGGTTATGGCTACGGACAGATGGCAGGAGAAGGGGACAACGAACAGTGGATTCCCCAGCAGCAGATTTTACCGGAGGAAGAAATTGCCGGATTTTATGAAGATGAAAATTACGGTTCCAAGTATGCACTGACTGCAGGCGGAGAGCTGTATGCCTGGGGGTCCAATGCATACGGTCAGCTGGGTATAAGCACAAACGCGGGAACCTCGACAAAAAATAATACACCGGCAAAGATAAGCATCAGTGGAATAAAAGAGTTTACGGTGCAGAACGGAACCTGTGCGGCCCTGACTAAGGAAGGAAAACTGTATCTGTGGGGACGCAATCAGGCAGGTCAGCTTGGCAATGGCAGCACCGGTGGTTACAGTTACCTGCCTACGGCTGTTCTGGCGGATAAAAAAGTGACGAAATTTCAGTTCTTATTCGGCGGAAAGCTTTGTGCGGCTATTGTGCAGGGCACAGCTTCCGGAGTGAGCAAGGACCTGTATACATGGGGAAGCTATAAGGGCGGTTCTTCCGGTGGTTCATTCTATGCGGATGAGACAGATTTGAAACCCACGCTTCAGGCGGAAAATATAAAGAGCTTTCTTACATATCCCGATGTGGAATATACTTATTTATCAACTATCAGTGACTTGTTTACCCAGTTTGCGGTTGTGAAAAAGGACGGAACTCTCTGGGAGTGGCTGGGCACCAAAGAAGGAAAACAGAGAGAAGATTTTACGGAAACAGCCGGAACGGCAGTCTGCGCCACTTATGTAGTGAATGGTTCGGTATACCGGCAGAACATCGCCGTTGACAATAAGGGCGGACTGTATACCTACGGCAATCCCTATTTTGGAGAAAAGACCGGGGTAACCGAACAGTATCTGTTCGGCGACAAAGTAATCACCAAGGAACTTAAAAGCGGTACCGCGAGCCAGGCGGCGATTGCAGTCCAGAGCATGGAGGGTGCCGAAAGTCCGGAAAACGTGACCGATGTGGCAGATGCAGCCGGAAGCATGGAAAATGCGAATGATGCCGCAGATGACAGCGACAGCGGAGAGGCTGCACCGGCGGGCGATTTCTCAAATTGGGAAAAGAACTTTGACGGTCTGCTTCCCAACGAGATTTACAATATTTATGCGATGAAATCCAGAGAGGCGGAAAACGTGCTGGGCTCTGACAACCTGCTTTACATCGGACAGGAAACTTCCACGGCGGAAGGCACCCTGCAGGCAAAACTTGCCCTGAAAGAAAGCTGCGAAGCCCCTGAGATTTTCTGCGTGGCATACAGCCGTACCGACTTGTCGGAAGCAGAAGTGCAGGTAGAGGGTATTATTTACGACGGCATGCCGCATATACCGCAGGTAACCGTTATCTGCGAAGGGAAAACCCTTGTTCCGGATAAGGATTATGTTGTGTATTATGAGGAACAGGTTACGGAAGTCGGCAATTACGAGCTTACCGTAAAAGGTATCGGCGTATACGAAGGAGAAAAGGCGGTTTCCTATTTCGTGGCAGACCGCGGAGACATTCTCATGGAGGATACTCCGGAGGACGGCATCATACCGGAAGGACTCTGGGTGGCAGGCATCCGGGAGGGCGGTTATGACTACACCGGCACGGCGATAAAGCCCGAAATGCGTGTTTATGACAAGAATGTCCTTTTGAAGGAGCAGGTGGATTATACTGTTTCCTATAAGAATAACATCAATGCCAACGACGCATCGGTGGCTGCCAAGGCGCCGACCCTGACTGTAACCGGCAAGGGCAACTATACGGGAAAAGATACCAAGACCTTTAAGATACTGCCCCTGGATATCAGCTCTCCGCTGTTTGAGGCAGAGAATATTTCCATTGCCTCCACAGGAAAGGCACAGAAACCCGTGCCCACTCTGTACTTTGGCAGTAGGCAGTTAAAGAATAAGACCGAGTTTACATACAGCTACTACAAGACAGATGAAACAACCGCCGCAGCAGGCACAGACAGCGCAGCACCGGCACTCAATGCCGCAGGCACAGACAGCGCAGCGCCGGCACTCAATGCCGCAGGCACAGACAATGCAGCGCCTGCGGACGGCGCGGAAAAACTTGACTCCGTAAAAGATGTGGGCACCTACTACGTGGAGCTTACCGGTAACGGCAACTTTACCGGCAGCAGAACCGTAAAACTGACAGTGCTGCCGTCTGTCAAAGACAACCCGGCAGTCAAGCTCATCAGCAAGGTTACCGTGGCAAGAATACCGTCGCAGGTATACGTGACGGCAAATAAAAACGGCGTTGTGACACCGGAAATCACCGTAAAAGACGGAAAAACCGTACTGGAAGAGGGCGTTCACTACACGGTAAGCTACAGCAATAACAACCGGGTAGGCACCGCATTTGCCATTATCGAAGGCATTGAAGAAGCGGGCTACAGCGGCTCAAGGCGCATGGCATTCCAGATTACCGGCACGGCTATCAGCAAAGCCAAGGTAACGGGACTTACCGGACAGATCTTTGTATACAACGGCGAATTCCATACGCCGGAGCTTACACTTACCATGAAGTTAAACGGAGAAGAAAAGCCCCTGACGGAAAACAAAGATTACACGGTACAGTGGCAGAAAAACCAGAATGCCGGAACCGCAACCGTTGTGTTTACCGGCATAAACGGCTACACCGGAACCATGAAAAAGACCTTCCGTATCCAGGCATTTAATATGGCAGCCAATGCGGACGGCAGGCTGGAAGCGAAGCTTGTATCCACGGAAGTGCCTTATGCCAAGGGCGGCGCAAAGCCGGAGCTGTCCGTTACCTTTAAGACGGAAAACGGCGAAGTTCTGCAGCTGAAAGAAGGTGTTGACTACACCGTAACCTACAAGAACAACAGAACCTTGAACGACGGCAGCAACGAAAAGAAGCTTTCCACCGTAACCATTAAGGGAAAGGGCAATTTTACCGGCACCTATAAAGAGGTTCTGCCATTCACCATCGTGGCGCAGGACATCAGCAAACTGACACTGACGGCGGCGGACAAGGTATACCAGAACAAAGGAAATATCTACACAACCAAGGTTACCGTAACCGATTTGGATGGCAAGGTGCTGAATGCGGGAACGGATTACGAGAAGACCCTGCTTTATACTTATAAAGAAGACACGACTCTTGACGACGGCACCGTGCGCACGGCGGGAACGGTTATCGACAAAAAGGACATTATCCCTGCGGGAACCGTTATCTGCGTGACCGTTACGCCCAAGGGCAGCTACACGGGCGAGCCTTTGACCGGAGAATACGCCATCAAAACCTACGATATTTCGGGAGCGGCGGTTACCATACCGGCACAAATTTACACCGGCAAGCCCATTACACTGGACAAAACCGACCCGAAACAGATTACGGTAAAGGTAAAGGGCAAGGTTGTGGACCCTGACCAGTTTGAAATTGTAAGCTACCGGAACAACGTAGCCAAAGGAACCGCCACCGTCATTATCCGCGGAAAAGATAACTACGGCGGTACGAAAAAAGTTACCTTTAAGATTAACGCAAAGAAGTTTTTGTGGTGGTCTTTCTAAGATAAATGAATCATTTTAAGATACAAGGCAAAGGAGGACAAAAGATGAAAAAGAAGATTTGGTTATTATGTACCCTTATCTGTCTTTTGTTTGTGGAAAGTATGACAGTCAGTGCTGCCACATTTTCCTTAAGTCAGACAAGAGTAACATTAAACATCGGCGACTCTGCGGAGCTCAGCGTTGTGGGAAGTGAAGAGCTTGCAAAATGGGCTTCTTACAATGTGAATATTGCAACCGTCGACCAGAGCGGTAAGGTGACCGCGGTCCGGAAGGGCAGCACCACCATCAGCGCCAGAATAGGCCTTACCTATAAGAAATGCACGGTAACGGTCGTGGACAGCAGTATCAAGGTGAACAAACCGACGGCAGTTATTTACACCGGTGGCACCTCTACACAGACGGTGCAGCTTCGGGCGACCGTAAAGGGTGCATCCAAAGCAGTGACATGGACAAGCTTAAATCCGGCAGTTGCCACGGTGGACGAAAAAGGTAAAGTAACCTCTGTTTCCGACGGTCAGGCAGTGATTATGGCAACGGCAAACGGCAAAACCGATACCTGCGTGGTAAAGGTGTTAAAAAACAGCATTTCCCTGGATATGGATACCATGCAGCTCGGCACCAAGGGAAACGGCAGCGCCATCAAGCTCACGCCCACCATTGTGGGTACCGGCAAATCCGTAAAATGGACCACCTCCGATAAGACGGTTGCAACCGTAAGCGGCGGCAGGGTAACCGGTAAAAATACAGGTACGGCCATCATTACGGCAACGGCAAACGGTGTGTCCGCAACCTGTGAAGTAACGGTTATCAAGGACTCTCTTTCCATCAGCGAAGAAAAAGTTCTTTTGTATACCGGTGAAACCAAGCAGATTCGTTCCAATGCCACGGGCAAGGAAGTTGTCGTATGGGAAAGCTCCAACGACAATGTGGTTACCGTGGATGAAAAAGGCAAGCTGACCGCCGTAGGCGAAGGTACGGCAACCATCCGAATTTCCTTAAGCAATGCGGCAGCAGGAACGGTTTCCCGTGATACCACGGATACCTGCGAAGTAACGGTAAAAGACAGCCGCATGGAAATTTATAATGAGGAAATTTCTCTGAAAACCAAAGGAACAGACAAAACCTGTACTCTTTCTTATCAGGTAACAGGCAGAAGGAATACCATAAAGTGGACGACCTCCAACAGCAAAGTGGTAAGCGTAAGCGGCGGCAAGCTGACCGCTAAGAGTGTGGGAACCGCAACCGTTACGGCAACGGCAAACGGTGTTTCCGATACCGTGGAAGTAACGGTCAGCGCCTATGAACCGACCATTACACTCAGCCAGAATGAGTACACATTATATACGAAAAAAGGCAATACCTATACCCTTCGGGCAACCATTGACGGCCCTGTGAAGAAAGCCGTATGGGAAAGCTCCCGTCCCGAAGTGGCAACGGTTGTAAACGGTAAAGTAACCGCAGTCGGCGAAGGGGAAACCATTATTACGGCAACGGCAAATGACGTTGTGACAGAGTGCCGCATTACCGTAAAAGAGAGCAAAGTCATTCTCGAAACGGAAAACATTACCATGGATAAGGGCGAAACCGCTCAGCTTGGGGCAGATGTCGTAGGCTATAGCCAGAGCTTAAGCTATGCTTCTACCAATACCAAGGTAGTAACCGTAAGAAACGGTGTGCTGACGGCAAAGAATTACGGCGAAGCAGACATTAAGGTAACCGCAAACGGCGTGACTTCCCTCTGCCACGTAAAGGTAGCTGTCTGCAACCATGAATATGACAAGGTTGTCACAGACCCCACCTATACGGAAAAAGGCTATACGACCTATACCTGTAAGAAGTGTGGAGACAGTTATATCGGTGATTACACGGAACCTCTCGGCCATGAGTTCGGTGAATGGGAAACGGTGCAGGAAGCAACGGAAGACGAAGCAGGTCTGGAAAAGAGAACTTGCGTACGCTGTGATGAAGAAGAAACCCGTGAAATTCCGAGAAAACCGCATGAACATGCCTATACCGAAACAGTTACCGCTCCCACCTGTACGGAGCAGGGTTATACGACCCATACCTGTGAGAAGTGCGGCAACAGTTATGTAGATACTTATACCGATGCCCTCGGCCATGAATTCGGCGAATGGGAAACGGTGAAGAAAGCAACGGAAGACGAAGCCGGACTGGAAAAGAGAAGCTGCAAACGCTGCGGTGAAGAAGAAACCCGTGAAATTCCCAAGAAGGAACATGAGCATGTATACACAGAAACCGTAACGGCGCCTACCTGTACGGAAAAAGGTTACACCACTTTTACCTGTAAGTGCGGCGACAGCTACGTTGGCAATTATACCGATGCCCTCGGCCATGACTTTGGCGAATGGGGAACGGTGAAGGAAGCAACGGAAACGGAAACAGGTCTTGCCAAGAGAAGCTGTAAGCGTTGTAAGGAAGAAGAAACCAAGGACATTCCGACCAAGGACCATGTGCATAAGTATACCGATGTGGTAACAGCGCCTACCTGTACGGAAAAGGGCTATACGACCCATACCTGTGCCTGCGGTGACAGTTATGTTGATACAGAAACCGACGCTCTGGGTCATGATTATCAGGAAAGAGTATATCCCCCTACCTGCCAAAATGGCGGTTACACGTCCCATATCTGCAAGCGCTGCGGATATGGTTATATGGATAATATCACGGAGCCGGTGGACCATAGCTATGTAGCTTCAACGGTGGAGCCGACCTGTGAGGACCAGGGTTACACTCTTTACACCTGCAGTGTCTGCGGAAGGGAATACAGGGACAATTATGTGGATGCCCTGGGACACGATTGGGGAGAATGGAAGGTAACAAAAGAAGCAACGGAAACCGAAACCGGTGAACAGGTAAGAACCTGCAAGCGCTGTGCTAAAGAGCAGACGGAAGAAATTCCCGTAAAAATCCATGTGCATCAGTATACATCTGCGGTAACCACGGAGCCTACCTGCAAACAGCCCGGAATCACCACTTATACCTGTACCTCCTGCGGACATAAATATATCGATTACGTACCTGCTGCCCTTGGTCACGACTATGTGGCAAAGGTGGTAAAAGAAGCAACCTGTGATGACTTGGGAGAAGTTCTTTATACCTGCAGCCGCTGCGGTGACAGTTATACAGAGCAGCTGGATCCGCTGGACCATGTTTTCGGAAAAGAGGTAGTAACACCGCCTACCTGTGAGAAAAAAGGCTACACTACCCGTACCTGTATTAACTGCGGTCACCAGATTAAAGATAATTATACCGATGCCCTCGGTCACAAATTCGGGGAATGGGAGACCGTTACAGAACCTACGGAAGACAGCATGGGTCTGATGAAGAGACAGTGTATCCGTTGTGAGGAAACGGAAACCAAGATGATTCCGGCGTTAGACCATGTGCATCAGTATACCGACACGGTAACGGCGCCCACTTGTACGGAAAAGGGTTATACCACCCATACCTGTAAGTGCGGCAATAGCTACGTGGATACTTACACGGATGCTCTCGGCCATGATTACGAGGATGAAGTAACAGAGCCTACCTGTACGGAAAAAGGCAGCACCACTCATACCTGTAAGCGTTGCGGTTATGTCTGTACCGACAGTGAAACCGATGCCCTTGGCCATGATTACGAAGATGTCGTAACAGAGCCTACCTGCGGTGAGCAGGGTTACACCACGCACACCTGCAAACGTTGTCAGGATACTTATGTGGACTCCTATGTAGACCCTACCGGCGCACATGACGACGGTGAATGGGTTGTTGCCAAACAGCCGGATGTGGGTGTGGCAGGTCTTAAGGAACTGCGTTGTACCAAGTGTGGCTATGTGCTTGCCACCGAAGAAATAGAGATGCTGACCACGGACGGCGTGGACAGTGTGTACTATATTGATGTGAAAGATGATGACGGCACCTTGCGCAAAGAAATGGTAGTGGGTCATTACAACAGAGAAGAAGCACAGGAAATGCTGAAATTTGTGAACGAATACCGTGCTTCCATTAACCAGTCTACCTTGAAAATGACAAGTGAAACCATGAATGATTATGTTGACATGAGAGCAGCGGAAACATCCTATTTATGGGACCATGCAAGACCAAACGGCGGAACAACAAGCTATGCGGAAAATATTGCCCAGGGTAATCCTGATATTAAGGGAGAAACACCCAGCGTGGAACAAATCTTTAATGCCTGGTTAGCTTCTGAGGGACATAAGGCAAATCTGGATTCCAATAGAGATATTTATGGTTTAACAGGAATCAGTGTATTCTATAAAAAATGCCCTGTTTACAAGGATGGGAAGGAAACCGGCCAGTACGTTTACACCGCATACTGGGTAGAAATATTCAAATAAAGAAGCAAATATCTGCCCTTAAAAACAAGTTATTCTGAAGCTATATTTCAAACATTCATGTCAAGTTTTCATGCTGTTTAGGTGCCATTGGGTATAAATTTCTTAAAATGTCCATGATACCCAAAGCAAAAAATGAAAATGGGTATGGAGAGCAAAAAACCAGCTCCATACCCAATAAAGCAAAAGCAAATGGGTATATAGAACGAAAAGTCAGATATATACCCAAACGAAAAGATTTCTCAATCAATGAAATGGCACAAAAAATATTACTGAAAGGCGAGGAAGCGAACTCATGAGTTCATCAGTTACAATACGTGTTGCCAGGGCGGAAGACGCCGTGGAGCTTCTGAAAATTTATGGATATTATGTGGAAAATACAGCTATTACTTTCGAGTATGACACACCTTCCGTGGAGGAATTTCAGGGCAGAATTGCCCATACTTTGGAAAAATATCCCTATCTGGTAGCTGAAGAGGATGGAAAAATAGTTGGCTATGCCTATGCGGGAGCCTACCATCCCAGGGTGGCTTACGGCTGGATGGCTGAAATGACGGTTTATCTGCGGCATGATTACAAAGGTCACGGATTGGGGAGATTGCTCTATACGAAGCTGGAGAGTATTTTACAAAAGCAGGGTGTCGTAAAGACCATTGCGCTGATTACAGTACCGCCCACCGAAGAGGAAAAAAGCATTTACGGAAGCATGTTCTTTCATGAAAAAATGGGCTATCACCTTGCCGGTCGTCTGGAAAGCAGCGGCTACAAGTTCAATCGCTGGTATGATACGGTATTGATGGATAAATTCATCGGCGAACGCACAGAAAATATGAAACCCATCCGGACATTTTCGTACATAGACAACCATAACGAAAAGAAATAAGCACCCATACCCCTTGAAAGTTTGAGTGCTTATTTAGTACATTAAACTGTGGGCAAATCGGAACTGCATCCGATTACCTTTAAGTAGATTATACAGAAGAGTGGTTGAGATTTCAACCACTCTTTTGAATATTTTTATTCACTTTTTCGGAGATAACGTATGCAGAAGATAAAAAATTGGAAAACACGGACAAAAACATACTTTATTATAGCAGGAATGGTGATGCTCCTGAATATAATCGCATGGAGTTCGGAGACTTTTTGTGACTGGTACATCCGCTATGTTTTCCCGGTGTGGGTCAATACCTACGGAAGATTAACAGGGTTGTTTCCGTTTTCGGTAGGTGAATGGCTGATTGTGGCGGGAGTATTTCTGGTAATAGCAGCCGTTATACTGATGATTGCGTCTGTTTTCAGGTGGATAATAAGGCAATGCAGGGTGCACCATGTGGATAAACTCTGCAGCGGTTTTTACACTTTCTTTGCATGGGTGTTGTTAGCAGTTTTGGTGCTTATGACCTTGAACTGCACCATTTTGTACCATGCCACACCATTCAGTGAAAAGTATTTTGCCACAGAAAAAGCCACAGATGACGTAAATGAAAACACGGATACCGGGAATATTGCTGAAACTGAAAAAAGCACCTACACGTTACAGGATTTGACAGCCCTTCGGAATATGCTGGTGGAAAAATGCAATGAATTGTCCGGGAAGATGCTGCGGACGGAAGACGGCGAAATCATTTATGAAGGAAACATGGGGAAAAAGGCAATTTCGGATATGCAGGCATTGGGCGAAACCTATGATGCGCTGCAGGGCTTTTATCCCATGCCCAAACCGCTTTATTTTTCGGATTTTGTGAGCCAGCAGTACATGCTGGGGTATTATTTCCCGTTTTCCATGGAAGCAAATTACAACAAAGTGGCATATGTTACCAATCTGCCGGTGACCATGTGCCATGAGCTGGCTCACCTGAAAGGATATATACAGGAGGATGAAGCCAATTTTATCGGATTTTTAGCATGTATTTCTTCGAATGATCTGCTGTTTCAATATAGCGGGTATTTAAGTGTGCTCAACTATGTAAATAATGATTTTTATGAAGCTGTCGGAGAAGATTACGAAAGGTACATGGCAGAGGTGCAGATTGAACGGCAGGTGTATGAAGACGCAGTGTTTGTGCGTCAAGAGGATTGGGACAGGATTGAAAAAGAAGCGGTCGTGGATACGGAAGTAGTGGATGCTGTGTCCACCGGATTTGTGGAAACTTCCTTAAAATTAAACGGCGTAGACGACGGAATGGTCGCCTACAGCCGTGTAGTGGGTCTTTTATTACAATGGTACTGTCAATAGTAATGCCTACCGACGGCAGGGCATCAGTACCTGCATGAGATTTATTCTCTGCCGTCCCAGCAGTAGGTGCAGAGTTTGCATTTGTCGATGCCGACAGCATCCAGCATATCATCCAGTCTGTTGAAGCGGAGGGAAGTAAAATTCAGCTCCTTGCGGATTTCTTCCACCATGCGTTCATATTTTTCGGACTCGGGGTCTGCGTATTCCTGCAGTACTTCATCCGTTACATTGCCGTGCTCCAATCTGTCAATAACACGTCTGGTAATCAAATCCATTTCCGAAGAAGAACGGGAGAAGTTCAGGTACTTGCATCCATAAAGAAGAGGCGGACACGCCGGACGGATATGCACTTCTTTTGCACCGCTCTGATAAAGAAATTCCGTTGTTTCCCTAAGCTGTGTACCGCGGACGATGGAGTCGTCAATTAAAAGCAGACTCTTGTCCTTGATTAAATCCTGTACGGCGAGCATTTTCATTTTTGCAATCAGGTTACGCTGGCTCTGGATGGTTGGCATAAAGGAACGGGGCCAGGTCGGTGTATATTTGATAAAAGGTCTGGAGAAAGGTACTCCGGAAGCATTAGCATAACCGATGGCATGGGCAGTACCGGAGTCAGGTACACCGGCAACAATATCAGGGCGGACATTATCGCGGGCCGCCATTTTTGCACCACAGTTGTAACGCATCTGTTCTACACTCAGGCCCTCGTAAGAGCTGGCAGGATAGCCATAATAAATCCAGAGGAAGGTACAGATTTTCATTTCCTTGCCGGGATGAACCAGGGTAACACAGTTTTTCGGTGTCAATACGGCAACTTCGCCGGGACCTAATTCCTTATAATCGGAATAACCTAAATTTTTATAGGCAAAATTTTCAAAAGAAGCACAAAAAGCCCCTTCCTTGCGGCCAATCACAACCGGAGTTCTGCCATGTTTATCTCTGGCGGCATAAATGCCTGCCTGATTTAATAAAAGTAAGGACAGGGAGCCGTCAATGGACTCTAAAGCGTACTGAATACCTTCAATCAGATTTTCCTTCTGGTTAATTAAAGAAGCGACAAGCTCGGTGGCATTGATGTCACCTCCGCTCATTTCCAGAAAGTGGGAATGGTTTTTGTCGAAAAGCTTTTTCACCAGTTCCTCCGTGTTGTTGATTTTGCTTACGGTAGTCAGTGCGTAGGTTCCGTGATGGGAACGGACAATCAGTGGCTGGGGTTCATAATCGGAAATACAACCGATGCCGTAATATCCTTTCATGGTCTGGATATCCTTGTCAAACTTTGTACGGAACGGTGCATTTTCTATGTTGTGTATGGAACGGTTAAAACCATCCTTGCCGTACACAGCCATTCCGCCTCGTCTGGTACCCAGATGAGAATGATAATCTACTCCGAAAAACAAATCAAATACGCAGTCTTCTTCTGCGGCTACACCAAAAAAGCCACCCATTTTTTCTACCTGTACCTTTCTTATATTCTATTTTTCTATGGGCAGTCGACCCATATTTTTACACCACTTGATTATAATACATGTTTTTTGTCCACTTCACAAGACCGAGATATAAATTTTTAAGTTGCGGGATATAAATAAAATTTATGTAATACAGACCGGCGGCATAGGCATTTAGCCGGAAGTTCAGATACATAGGCGGCAAGCGATGGAAATTAAAAAAGCCTGACTTAGCGACAGATAAACAAGTTCTTATGACAAAAACATGGAAATGTGGTAAAGTAAGGGAAGAAATGATGAAGTGAAAGGCAGAGTTTTATGCTTTGATAACGGAAAGATTTTTGCAGGACAATAGTTTTGCATAAGAAAAGATATAAGATGCAGAAAGGCAGTGGTATCTATGGAGAAAAGGATTTTAACTTACAGACATTTTATGGACGAGCTGATTAAAGAAATCTTGGAGAAGCATGATAAATCCAAGGAAGAACTGGAACTCATACGACAGGAGCATCTGACACAGGTGTCTTTTTTTCAGCATGAACGACTGATACACCTGATTGTGACGGTGACGTTTGCCATACTGGAAATCCTGTCACTTCTGATGACACTGATAAATGCAGACCTGTTTGCCCTGCTGCTTGCCGTGGTAGTGCTGGTTTTGCTTATTCCCTACATCCGCCATTATTACATTCTGGAAAATGAAGTGCAGAAAATGTATAAACAGTACGATGCTATCTGCAAAGAACTTTATGACGGCAAATTTTACGACAGCACTGTGCAGGCACCGACAACGGGGCAGTAATATAAAGTATGAGCGGACGAAACAAAACAATTAAAACAAGCATACAAGAGGGCATGATGTATCTGGAAAGGTGCCTCCGAATAACCGAACCGGTACAGGATGTGTCAGTGATTATCGATAGAACAATATGTGGTGACACATTTGTCACTTTACCTCTGCTTCCGGAAAAATGCGTGGATTTGCTGATTGCAGACCCGCCCTATAACCTGACAAAGCATTACCATGGGAATACTTTTTCCAAGAAGGATACTTCCGAATATGAGATCTATACCCGGAAATGGGTGAAGGCAGTTTATCCTCTTTTGAAAGATAATGCGTCCATGTATGTGTGCTGTGATTGGGAAAGCAGCCTGATTATCGGCGGGGTCTTAAGTGAACTTTTTACCATAAGAAACCGTATTACCTGGCAGCGGGAAAAAGGAAGAGGCTGTGCGGACAACTGGAAGAACGGCATGGAGGACATCTGGTATGTGACCAAAGGGAAGGATTATACTTTCCATGTGGATGCGGTGAAGCAACGCAGAAAGGTGCTGGCAAGTTATCGTGTGGACGGCGCACCCAAGGACTGGGTGGAGACGGAAAAAGGAAAATATCGCGATACCTGCCCTTCTAATTTCTGGGATGACATAACCATTCCTTTCTGGTCCATGCCGGAAAATACAGACCACCCCACCCAGAAGCCGGAAAAATTGTATGCAAAAATTATCCTGGCAAGCTCCAACCCCGAGGATATTATCCTGGACCCTTTTGCGGGTTCCGGGACTGCGGGAGTAACGGCAAAGAAGCTGGGACGTCATTTTATCGATATAGAAATGAACGAACAATATTGTGTCTGGGCGGAGCAGCGCCTTGCCATGGCAGAAACACACCCTGCTATTCAGGGATACGAAGACGGCGTCTTTTGGGAACGTAACAGCGGGCCTAAGAAATAAAAGCAAATACCCCCAAAAAGAAAGGAAAGCACCCACCATCACAGTGAGTGCTTTTTTAATCTTAGTTTATCATGAAATTCAGTCTTTCAATTCTATTCTTTACCAGTCAGAACCCCAATCGTCGGAGCCGGAGTCCCAGCTGCTGTCGGAATCCCAACTGCTGTCAGAGTCCCAGCTGCTATCGGAATCCCAGGTGTCATCATCATCATACGAAGGGTCGTAGTAAGGAGAATCATCGAAGTCATCATAATCGGCGCTGCTGTCATAAGAGTTGGAATCATAATAGGAAGAATAATCATCATTCATCCAGTCGGCAACCGTAGTAGCCGTCCAGGCATCATTCATCCATTCATACCAGCTGCCGTGATAGTAATAATAATTGCTGTTGCCGTAGGTGTAGTAACCGGTTCTTGGTCCGGAACCGCCGCAATTAAATAAGGAGGGCATTGCCAGCTGCACAACTACAATCAGAATAATAATCGTAATAATGTTTTGAAGTTTGTTTTTGGGGGTCGATTTATTGCTGCTCCGGTTGCCGGAAGTATTCCCCTGCGGACGCGGCTGACCTGCCTGACGGGCTTTCTGGTCGGCAACGCGTTCCTTCATTTTCATATAAAGCTCGTTTACCGCATAAGCTTCGTCGCTGCCCTTGTAGCGGACCGCACGGCTGCCGTCGGCTTTGTTTTTGTAAACCACAAAAGTGCCGTCGTCCGGATCTTTGTAAATACCGAAGGCCTTCGGACCTCTGTAATCCTCACCGATAAAAGTACGCATGTCGGCAAGCGGCAGATTCATTGCCTTAGCCCATGCCTTCAACTCTTCGATCGTTTTAGGAACCTTGTCTGATTGTCTCACGTAGTGGCTGTTGGTTGCCCCGCAGTTCGGACAGGTTTCGTCAAAATCATTAATCCAACTATCACAATAATCACATTTAATTTTCACAGTTTTCCCCCTCTGCATCTTATGTTGAAATGTCAGCCGTATCGCATAGTAAAATATATTCTCAAAATGAGACTGCAAATACAAATAATGTACTTAGTATAAGGCAAAAGGATGACCATCGTCAACGGCAGCCTGCCATTTTCCCAAAATTATATGAAAATTTATCAAGACCCGACCGGAAAATGTACCCACTCCACGCTGCCACATGAAATTCAAAGGATATCCCGTCAAATGCGTCCCCGCTCTGCCACATGGATTTTACATGGGATTTACGGCAGCGTGATAGCGGAAGCCGGTAAGAAGCATTATGATTCCGATGTACACAAAAGAGGATGAAAGCAAAAATTATTACGTGCAAAATGTGCGTAAAAGCAAAAAATCATTACGTGCAAGATGTGCGTAAAAAGCAGAAAAGAGGATAATTATGAAAAAGAAAAAATTAGTCGCAATGCTTACCGCCGCTGCAATGGTATTGTCACTGGCAGCCTGCGGAAACACAAACAATCAGGAGAACAAGCCTGCAGCAAATACTTCCACCGCTGCTTCCGGGGAGGGCGCTCAGGAGAATAAGGAAAGTGAAGAAAATGATACAAAGGATGCCGCTGCAGATGACAGTGCAGCCGATGCAGCGGAAAAACCGGTGCAGACCAAGCCCTTAGTAGTTTACTTAAATGACTTTGATGCCGTAATCGGTGATATGTTTAAGGAAGCAACCGGTTATGATGTAGAGGTTGTTGTCGGAAACGGTGCAGAAACCATGTCCCGTATTGCTGCCGAAAAAGGCAATCCCCAGTGGGACGTTGTATGGATTGACTCCATGTATGATGTATACAATTTGGCCGCGGACGGCGAGCTTGTAACCGACTGGGAGCCGGAAAATGCAGCAAACTTAACCGACTTTTCCAAGGGTCTGGTGCCGGAAAACAAGTGTATGTACCCCACCGATATCCATGCGGCAGGTGTTCTGGTTTACCGCAATGACGTGTGGAGCGAAGCAGACGCACCCAAGACTTTCGATGATTTAACCGATGCAAAATATAAGGATGCCGTTGGTATGGCAGACCCCGGTGTGGCAGCGCCTGCTTATCCTCTGGCAGCTTATTTCATGGATAAAAAAGGACTGGATGCCGGAAAAGAATACTTTACCACCCTGTTTGACAACGGTCTGAAAGTATTCCCCAAGAATCCCCAGGTAGTGCAGGCTCTGGCAGGCGGAGACATCTCCATTGCCATGCTGCAGGAAACCAATGCTTACGATATGGTAGCAAGCGGCGAACCCGTTTCCATTATCTGGCCCGAGGACGGCGCTCCCGGATCTACCCGTGTGGCAGCCATCAGCTCATCTACCGAGCAGCTTGAAATCGCCAAGATTTTCGTGAATTTCTTACTGGATGCCAAGACCCAGCAGCAGCTCGTAGACACCGGCGACGAAGGATATTTTGAGCCTTCCGTAGAAGGCGTTACCTTAAAGGCAGAGCGTGATGCCAACGCAACCTTAGCCGTTGCAGACGAAGTATTCGGTGCGGAAAACGAAGCCGACATCAAGGCATGGTTTGCAGATATGTCCGCGAAGTAGGAGAAAACATGAAGAGTAAAGACAATGCCGCAGGCATAGGAATACTCGGACTTCTGATTTTATTAGTACTGTTGCCTCTGGTGACAGTACTATTTCAGGTTATATGCCCGGGACTTTCCATCGATAAATTCAATTTGTCCAATCTGGCACTCGTACTGGATGTATTTAAAAGACCGCTGTGGAAAAAAGCATTTTTGAACTCCTTCTTTTTAAGCTGCGGCACCACGGTGCTGGGCCTTATTCTGGCAGCCGTACTGGCTCATTTCCGGGTAAATTATAAATTCGCGTGCGCAAAACTTCTGGACTTTACAGCATGGGTGCTGATGATAATTCCTTCCTTTATACTGGCGCAGGGCTGGGTGTATTTTTCCTCCGGCAACGGAATTGCCAGTGCGTGGCTGGGTATAAAAGGAGTCGGCTCCTTTGTTTTCAGCTACTGGGGATTGGTGTGCGTTATGGTTTTGTGCAAATTTCCCCTTGCCTATGTGACCATCAAAACTTCCATGGAGTGGTATCCGTCGCGCCTGATGCATGCGGCGCGGATGAACGGGGCATCGGCATTCCGGGCATGGAAAAATGTGCAGCTCCCCCTCTGCATTCCGGCTTACTGCTCGGCGGCAATGCTGATTTTCATGGACACAGTGGGCGATTACGGCATGTCCTCCACCATAACGGCGGTTTATTCCTTCCCCACACTGCCATACACCATTTACAGCGCCATCTGCTCCTCGCCGGTGCGTTTTGACATGGCGGGCGTGCTTTCCCTGTACCTGATGGTCATGATTGTAATCGCTATGGCGGTGCAGTACGGCGCCATGGGAAAGAAAAAATTTGATTTCTTAGATAACGGTACGGAGCGTGTGATGGCGGTTTCTCCGAAAAAACCGGTGCAGGTTTTACTTACAGCCGGAACGGTGCTGTTCTGCCTGATAGCGCTTGGAATACCGGTAGGTTCTGAACTGATTATGTCCTTTTCCGGCTCCGTCAGCGTGCAGAAATTTACCTTTACCCTGGATAATTATAAGGAAGTGCTATCCTCTGCGGGCAGCATGGTAAGCGGCATCAAACATTCTCTGGGGCTGGCGGGAATTTCCGCCGTGTTTGGCATCCTGATTGGATTTTGCGTGGCGTATGTACTGACATATTCCCGTTTTAAGCTGAAAAAACTGATTGATATGCTGACGCTTGTGGCAATGGCGGTGCCGGGTGTGGTGCTGGGCATCGGTTATATTTTCGTATGGAACCAGAAATGGCTGACAAAAGTGGGACTGCATTTGTACGGAACGCCGTCTATTTTAGTACTTGCCAGTGTGGCGGCAGCCATTCCCATGATAAACCGCGTGCTGGTGGGCGGTATGGCAAAAATCCCCGGCAGCCTGCTTACGGCAGCACAGATGCAGGGAGCCGGCTTTTTCCGTAAAATCCGCACCATTCTTTTGCCGCTTCTGCACAACAGCAGTGTTTCGGCGGTACTTGCGGCATTCGGAGGCAGTGTGTTTAACCTTGCCATTACTACCATTCTGTATCCGCCAAATTACAGTACGCTGCCGGTTTACATCAGCGACTCCTACAACGATTTGAAGTTCGGCTACGCGGCAGCAGCCACCATGGTGGGCGGCGCCTTTATCGTGGGCATCATGATGCTTTTGGAAGTGGTGCTGAACGCCGGCTACCGGAAAAAGCAGGGAAATTAACCGGCAGAGTGAAAAAGCATGGTTGAAAGCGGAAAGCAAATGGCAGAAAACCGGCAAAATGAACAGTAAGAAGAAAGTGGTTATATATTATGGAAACGATTTTGGAACTGAAGAATGTAAAGAAGAATTACGGTAAGAAGGAAATCTTAAAAGGCATCAACCTGACGGTGCAGGAAGGGGAGATTATCAGTGTGCTCGGCCCTTCCGGCTGCGGAAAGTCTACCTTATTAAATATCATTGCCGGCATTCTGCCCCTGAACGCAGGGCAGGTATTTGTCCGGGGAAAAGAAATGTCATCTCCTCACAAGGTGGTGCCTATCGAACAGCGCGACATGAACATGGTGTTTCAGGATTTTGCCCTCTGGCCGCATATGAAGGCGCGGGACAACATTATTTACGGATTGAAGGTGCGCAAAACGGACAAGGCGCAGATGCAGGAAAAACTTCACGAGGTGGAAACTCTGTTGCATCTGGAGGGACTTTTGGACCAGTATCCGGCAGAACTTTCCGGCGGACAGCAGCAGCGCGTGGCAATCGCCAGGGCGCTTATCACCAACCCGTCCATTATTCTGCTGGATGAACCGCTCTGCAATCTGGACGTGCAGCTTCGTATTGAAATGAGAACGGAAATGGCGCAGCTTTTCCGCCAGTTAAAGACCACGGTATTCCATGTTACCCACGACCCGTCCGAGGCATTTGCCATGGCGGACCGCATTATCGTGATGAACCAGGGTGTGATTGACCAGATTGCCACCCCGGCGGAATGTTACGAAAGCCCCCGCACCATCACGGTAGCGGGACTTTTAGGCGCCGGAAACTGCGTGCACGGCGCAGTGATGGAAGGATCCGCGGAAGCAGACGATGCAGAAGTTGGAAGTGCAGAGCAGGCAGCAGATGGCAGCGACAGGGAAAACCGTGTCGTTGTCAGCGTGCAAAACCGGAAGCTGGTCTGTAAAAGTTTTCAAAATGTTAAAAAAGGGCAAAAAATGCTCTTGAAATTTCGCCCGGAAGAATGTATTTTTGTAAAAAAAGAATGTAAAAATGCTATTCCGGTGCGCGTGGTGATGTCCTCATTTGAAGGCGGCCAGTACCGGGTTAAGGTGGAAACAGATGGCGGCGATACCTTCTGCCTGCTTCATCCTACGTTTTTGAAGGAGCAGCAGACGGGATACGCCCAAATCCTTCCGGAAAGGTTGTATGCTTATGAGGAAATTTCTGGCTAAGGGCGGTTACGGAGAACATGGACGGAGCTGCTTTTTAACGGAATACGGTACAGAAGGTCGTTTTTATATGGTGGATTGCGGTATTATGGACAGCGACAGCAATCCCTATCCCGATGTGACGGAGGAGGAACTTGCCAAAACGGATTACGTTTTTCTGACGCACAGTCACAAAGACCATAGCGGTGCATTCATGCACTTTGTGGAAAAAGGTTTCCGGGGGACACTGGTTACCTCTGCCATGGCGTTTGAACTGTCAGATATAACCTATGACAAGGTTGTCATTTTATCATTGGATATGGAGCAGCCGGTGGCTTTCCGGCAGCAGGACTTGCAGGTTTCCTTCGGCAGAACCGGCCACTGCATGGGCGGTCTGTGGTTTCTCATCACGGATGCACTGGGCACCTGCTTTTTCAGCGGAGATTATCAGGAAGATACCCTTGCCTATGCCTGCGATGCGGCAAGAGGAATGAAAGCGGAGCTTGCCATTGTGGACTGTGCCCATTACGAAACGGACAAGAGTGCCGACGAACTTCGTAAGGACATGCTTGCACAGACGGATAAATATCTGCAGGAGGCGAGACGGGTCATTTTCCCGGTACCCAAATACGGTCGCGGTATGGAGATGTTCGCCCTTCTGGAAAAGAAATTTTTGGATAAAAAAGTCATGGTGGATGCTGCCTTCGTAAGAGAAAGCCTGCGCTGCCTGAAGGACAGAGCCTGGTTCTGTGAGGATACCTACGACAAATTATGTGGATTATTGGAGCGGCTTTCCGGGGAATGTGTGGATTTCTCCAGAGAGGATGCCGTACAGCCGGATTATGATATTCTGCTGCTTGCGGACACGCACCTTTTGAAGCCTTACAACACTGCTTTCGTGGAAAAGGAAGTAGCCGCCGGAGCAAGAGTAATCGTTACCGGCAGGGTCAGACCCGGCAAGCTGCCGGAAAAACTGCTCGCCGAAGGAAAAGCAGCGAAGTTTCTGTACCCCCACCACCAGAGCAGAGGCGACCTGCTCCGCGTGGCAGAAAACAACGACTTTACCGTCGTCCTGCCTTACCACAATGAGGTAAAAGAAGTGCTGGTGAAGTAAAGAGAAGTAAAAAGAAAGGCTTAAGCCGGTATGACAGAATTGTTGTACCGGCTTTTTGATTTTAAATTATACTCTGTTATTGTATGGCATTTTTGTCGGATTATGCGATAAGTCGGAATATATAAAATTAGGTTGAAAATTGACGGAAAATGTAGGATATGGTAATGTAATAATAAGTGGGTAAGTCATGGCAACATGCAATAAAAAGAATAAATGTTGAAAAATGATTACAAAGACCGATTTATGGGACAAGTGATGAGTATACTGGGAGAAAGGGAGAAAAGGAGAAAAGGGATTCCGAAAAGAGAAGCATGGCGAAGAGATCGCCTACATGAGCAGATTGGGAGAAATGATTATGGCAGAGAATAGAAGAGAATTGACACAGGATGAAATGGATTTGAACACGGGAGCAATGGCTTATCAGCAAGGAGATTATAAAACCGCCATTACCTATTACACTAAAGCCGCAGAAGCGGGGAACGTGATTGCTCTCAGCAACCTGGGCTACTGCTACTATTATGGCAGGAGTATTCCGGTGGACAAAGTAAAGGCAAAGGAATGCTGGGAAAGGGCATCTATTTTTGGTGATATTGCTGCTGTATACAAGTTGGGTGATATGTATCGGAACGGCGATCTAAAGGAAAATATTGCCTATTCCCATGCTCTTTACCGGAGAGCCTTTGAAATGGCACTGGAATCGGAAGATATCTATGTCTGCCCGGATGCTTATCTGCGCATGCTCCGCTATTATCCGGAGGAAATCGATCATTATGCAGACAGGCAGACCATTGTCGAAGACTGTGTTTCCATGTTAAAGAAGCGTATCAAGGACGGTGACCGTTATTCCGACAAGCTGTTAAAAGAAGCGGAAGATTTTCTTCAGAAAATCCATTCTACCGCATCCAAGGATGCAGATATGACACCGGAGTTTGTTCACGGAAAAAATATACCCGACAGCCTGCAGGTAAAAGAGAGTTTTTTCTCAGACGGCAGGAGCTATCTGGCTGAAATGTGGTGCCTGGAACAGACAACTAACGTAACCTACTATTTTCCCGTAGACAATACGGTGGGCGGTAAAATTCCCAATGACAGTGGAGTAATAGAGGATTATCTGATCCGCCAGAAGAAATTAGTGGCCGGGGAATCCCATCCTCTGGGCATCCAGATTATAGAAAGATACGGCTGCCGGATTTATTCCGTGACAGTATGCGTGGGCTGCGACGATGAGGTGTTCTGTGAGGCGTATTTGTAGGGGAGAAAGGTGTGTAAATGGACTTAGGATATGGATTTGTAAAGGGAAGAAATACGGTAAGTAAGCAGAAGGTATGCTATTGGAAACATACACGGGAAGATATAACATGGAAAGCATTTCTGTGGTACATTGCCGAATATATAGAAATTGAGAATTATGGCGAAGATTGGGTAAATGTCTATATTTGGACTGAAAAACAACGCCAATGGTTTTATAAAAAGGTGTTGGAGTATGATGAGGAAAATGGAAAACATAATTATGAAATAGATAGGACGGATGAACTTTGGAAAGATCATAAAAGGAATGCTGAAAAAAATAATGAAATTTTACAGAGATTATGTGACGAATGATAAAAATAAAGTCTTTTGAGTGCCTTAAATTGAAAAATATATTTTTTCATGATACGCTTAATCTATATTTGCTAATCGAACAACGGAGGAACAGTAATGGTTGACACAAAAAAAGAACAGGAACGTGAAGAACTGCATCGTGCAATTTGGGCGATTGCAGATGAACTGCGTGGAGCAGTGGATGGATGGGACTTTAAGAACTATGTTCTTGGTACAATGTTCTATCGTTACATTTCTGAAAATCTGTGTAGCTACATAAATAGTGGAGAAGCGGATGCCGGCAATGATGATTTTGACTTTGCAAGGATGACGGATGAGGAAGCAGAAGAAGCAAGAGAAGGATTGGTGGAGGAAAAAGGATTTTTTATTCTGCCAAGTGAGCTTTTCTGCAATGTTCGTGCCAATGCTGTGAATGATGAAAACTTAAATGAAACACTGGAGCAAGTATTCCGTCACATTGAGGAATCTGCGAAAGGCAGCGAAGCAGAGAGCGACTTTGCCGGATTGTTTGATGATTATGATGTAAACAGCAATAAGCTGGGTTCTACGGTTGCAAAGCGTAATGAAAAGCTTGTAAAACTGCTGAATGGCGTAGGGGAAATGAACCTTGGGGATGTGAAAGACCATTCTATTGATGCCTTTGGCGATGCATATGAATACCTTATGACCATGTACGCATCAAATGCCGGAAAATCTGGTGGAGAGTTTTTTACTCCGGCAGATGTGTCCGAACTGCTTACAAGGCTTGGCACTGTAGGAAAAACGGAAATCAATAAAGTATATGATCCGGCCTGCGGTTCTGGTTCATTACTTTTGAAGGCTGAGAAAATTCTTGGAAAGGATGCCATCCGTAATGGTTTTTACGGACAGGAGATTAATATCACAACCTACAACCTGTGCCGTATTAATATGTTCCTGCATGATGTAGGATTTGACAAATTTGATATAGCCTGTGAAGATACTTTGCTTAGTCCACAGCACTGGGATGATGAACCATTTGAGCTGATTGTGTCAAATCCTCCGTATTCTATTAAATGGGCAGGAGACGAAAATCCCCTGCTGATTAATGACCCTCGTTTTGCTCCGGCAGGAGTTTTGGCACCGAAGAGTAAAGCGGATATGGCATTTATTATGCACAGCCTGTCATGGCTTGCGTCTAACGGAACGGCGGCTATCGTATGTTTTCCGGGTATCATGTATCGTGGTGGTGCAGAGCAGAAAATCCGTAAATATCTGGTAGACAATAACTACGTGGATTGTATTATTCAGTTGCCGAGTAACCTGTTCTTTGGCACTTCGATTGCTACCTGTATTATGGTAATGAAAAAGAACAAGACAGACAATAAAACACTGTTTATTGATGCTACAAGCGAATGTGTGAAAGTTACCAACAATAATAAACTGACACCAGAGAATATTGACCATATTGTGGATGTGTTTGCGAGACGAGAAGAAGTGGAGCATTTTGCACATCTGGCAAGCTATGAAGAAGTATCCGGCAATGATTATAATTTGTCTGTATCCACTTATATCGAAGCCGAAGATACCAGAGAGAAAATAGATATTGTGAAATTGAATGCAGAAATTAAGGAAATTGTTGCCCGTGAGCAGGTACTTCGCGATGAGATTGATAAGATCATTGCAGAAATTGAGGTGTGATTTATGGGAGAATTATTTCCCAATCAATACTGGGGAATGGATATATGGAAACATCAGGAATTGCCGATAATAGAATCACATGATTTTAATTTTTTTAGATGCCTTGAATTTAACGATGGCTATTATGAAAAAACAGTAAGTGAACTTCATAGCGGGAATCTGAGATTAAGTAGAAAAGATAATAGGTATTCAAATCTCTTTCCAGGTCAAAAACTGTCATATTGGGCAGACAGTCCGCAAACGGCAAGGGCAGAAATCAAAAAGTGGGGATCAGGTAATAATATTTTGACATTTTGGGCATATGATGATGGGAGCAGTTTTATTCCTACAATTTATCCGGCTGAAAATATCCGGATAATTGATGGTGTCCATTTTGGCTTTGATAAGATTTTGAAAAAAGTTGGTAACCATGAAGAATTGACCAGTAGTGAAAAAGAGTTTATTGATAAAATAGGACATGAAAAGCCAGATTGCCTTGCATATTATTCAGAAGCCAAAGCGGGAGGCATTTGCTTTTTATTTTTTGAACATGGGTTTAAAAAACTTTCACTTCGTGAGGTAGCATTACGTTTGGGCGATTATAAAGGAAAGAACACAGCAAGGGTGACTTGTGCAGTTACAAGTGATTTTAGCCCTGTATTGGAAAGCTATGGCTATTATTTTTCTCCAATTGCAAAGACGAAATATGATGACAAGTATATAACAAGTGATGAATATATAGTGCGAAAGCAAGTTAAGGATTATTCACTTGAACAAATAGCGGAGATGATGCGATGAGCAGATTAGATGAATTAATAGATGAACTTTGTCCGAATGGTGTTGAATATAAATGTTTAGGTGATATTGGACAAGTTAAAATGTGCAAGCGTATTTTAAAATCGCAGACGAATACAACTGGAGGAATACCATTTTATAAGATTGGGACTTTTGGAGGAGAGGCAAATGCTTTTATTTCTGAAGAATTGTTTCAAGAGTATAGGGAGAAGTATTCATATCCTAAGGTGGGTGAGATTTTAATATCTGCGGCAGGAACAATTGGACGTACTGTAGTATATGATGGTGAACCAGCATATTATCAAGATTCTAATATTGTATGGATAGCACACGATGAGAGCCATATTTTAAATACTTTCTTAAGATATTGCTATGAATTAAAACCATGGAATGTATCATCGGGCGGAACTATTGCGAGGCTCTATAACGATAATATATTAAAAGCTAAGGTTCCTGTACCGCCGTTGGAGGTACAACGTGAAATAGTCCATATTTTGGACTCTTTCACGTTACTTACAGTCGAGCTTACAGAAGAGCTTACAGAAGAGCTTACAGCTCGGAAGAAACAGTATGAATATTATCGAAATACCATACTTACTATAGACAGTAATATACCTATAAAAACAATTGAACAATTGTGTAAAGTATCTGCAGGTGGTGATGCTCCTAAAGATGCAATGTCAAAGGAAAAAACAGATGAGTATAATATTCCTATTATTAGTAATGGAGTTGGGGAAAATGCATTATATGGTTATACAAATAAAGCTAAAATAACAGAACCCGCAGTTACCGTTGCTGCAAGAGGTACTATTGGATATGCGGAATATAGAGATTATCCGTATTTTCCCATTATCCGTTTGGTGTCTTTGATACCAAATGATAAAGATGAACTTGATACAAAATACTTATATTATTGTCTTCAGGGAAAACAATATAATGTACCGACAACAGGAATTCCACAGCTTACAGCACCGATGGTAAAACAGGTAGAGATACCCGTTCCAGCATTGGTTATTCAGAAGAGAGTTGCTGATGTACTAGATAATTTTGAAAAGATTTGTACAAATCTTAGTATTAGACTTCCGGCAGAAATTAATGCCCGCCAGAAACAATATGAATATTATCGTGATTTGCTCTTGACATTTGCTGAAACGGGAAGCACGCTCTTGACAGACAGACAGACAGACAGACAGACAGACAGACAGACAGACAGACAGACAGACAGAACTAAGCGCAATTAAGCTTATTCAGTATGTGTTTGGGTGGGTGCAAATTCAGCTTTCGGATATCGGTAAGGTGTCTATGTGTAAACGAATTATGAAAGCAGAAACAGCATCGACAGGTGATGTATCTTTTTATAAAATTGGAACATTTGGAAAAGAAGCCGATGCATTCATTTCAAGAAAAAAGTTTGAGGAATATCGTAAAAAGTACTCTTATCCAAAGAAAGGCGATATTTTAATATCAGCAGCAGGGACAATTGGTCGTACAGTTGTTTATAATGGAGAGGATGCATATTATCAAGATTCTAATATCGTTTGGATTGATAATGATGAAAGTATTGTACTTAATCGATATCTTTACTATTGTTATCAATTACAGCCTTGGATTGCGTCAACAGGTGGAACAATAGCACGACTGTACAATGATAATATAAGTAAAGCTAAAATAATGGTACCGAGTATTAAGCATCAAAAACAAATAATAGAAATTCTCGACCGCTTTGACGTTCTCTGCAACGACCTGTCCGCAGGACTTCCGGCAGAAATCGAAGCACGTCAGAAGCAGTATGAATATTACAGGGATAAGCTGTTATCCTTTAAAGAATTACCAAAGTAAGGAGGCGAGGATGTGCCGTACTTTAATATTGTAGCGGAGACATCGGAGAATACCGTTGTCACAGAATATGAGCCAGTCAAGAAGCGTTCTGACAGTTATCAGAGCGAAGCAGCACTGGAACAGGAGTTTATCCGTCTGCTCTGTGAACAGGGATATGAATATCTGCCTATTCACACGGAGAAAGACCTGATTGCCAATCTCCGTAATAAATTAGAGGAACTGAATAACTATCAGTTTTCGGATACAGAGTGGGATGATTTCTTCAAAAATGCCGTTGCCAATCCCAATGAGCATATCGTGGAAAAGACCCGGAAGATACAGGAGGACAATGTCCAGGTTCTGACCCGTGATGACGGTTCTTCCAAGAATATTACACTTATAGATAAGAAGAACATCCATAACAACAGGCTGCAGGTCATCAATCAGTACAAGGTGAATGCTGCCGCAGGCAGCAGAGAGGGCAGCCTGGGCTGTGTGGTTGGAACAGAGAATGGTGCAAAATATGACAATCGTTATGATGTTACCGTATTGGTAAATGGTCTGCCTCTTGTACATATTGAGTTGAAACGCAGAGGAGTTGCTATCCGTGAAGCATTCAATCAGATCAACCGCTACCAGAGGGATTCTTTCTGGGCGGGATGCGGACTGTATGAATACATTCAGATTTTTGTCATTTCTAATGGTACAAACACAAAGTATTATTCTAACAGTACCAGACGGAATGCGGAAAAGGAGCATGAGAAACGGGGAGCAAGTAAGACAAAGACCAGTAACAGTTTTGAGTTTACCTGCTTCTGGGCAGATGCCAATAACCGTGTGATTCCTGATTTGATTGATTTTACAAAGACTTTTTTCGCAAGGCATACGATTCTGAATATCCTTACGAAATACTGTATTTTTACATCAGAGGATATGCTGATGGTCATGCGTCCGTACCAGATTACGGCTACGGAGCGGATTCTCAATCGTATCGAAATTGCCAATAATTATAAGAAGTACGGTAGCGTCGAGGGTGGTGGTTACATCTGGCATACTACAGGTTCTGGCAAGACGCTGACTTCGTTTAAGACGGCAAGACTGGCATCGAAGCTGCCTTATATTGATAAGGTGCTGTTTGTAGTTGACCGTAAGGATCTGGACTACCAGACCATGAAAGAATATGATCGTTTTGAAAAAGGGGCAGCCAACAGTAACACCTCGACGGCTATATTAAAACGGCAGTTGGAAGATCCGGATGCACATATTATCATTACAACGATTCAGAAATTGGATACGTTTATAAAAAAGAATCCGGGACACGAAGTGTATCAGAAGCATATAGTAATCATCTTTGATGAGTGCCACCGCAGTCAGTTTGGAGATATGCACACTGCGATTGTGAAGAATTTCAAGAAATATCATCTGTTTGGATTTACAGGAACACCAATTTTCTCTGTTAATTCCGGCAGAGCCAAGAATCCAGAATTCTTTACTACAGGTCAGATCTTTGGAGACCAGCTCCACAGCTACACGATTGTGGATGCGATTAACGATAAAAATGTTCTTCCATTCCGGGTGGATTATATTAAAACGATGGATGTGGAAGAAGAAATCACTGACGAGATGGTCTGGGACATTAACCGTGAAAAGGTTATGATGGCTCCTGAGCGTATTCGTATTGTGACACAGTACATACTGGAACATTTTGACCAGAAAACTTATCGCGGGGATAAAACTTACATATATAATACGCTGACTAATATTGCAGAAGTGGCTTCTGCTAAACGGGATGAGGTAGAGGAAATCAAGCAGAAACAGCGTATCAGTGGTTTTAATTCCATTTTTGCAGTATCAAGTGTTCCGATGGCAAAACTGTATTATCAGGAATTTAAGAAGCAGATGGCAGCAGACCAGACCAAGAAGCTTCGAGTTGCAACCATTTTCAGTTATGGTGCAAATGAGGAAGAATCAGATGGTATTCTGGATGAAGAAAATTCAGAGGATACCTCTGCCCTTGATCAGCCATCCAGAGAATTTCTGGAAGAAGCTATTGACGATTATAATAAAATGTTCCATACGAATTACGATACCTCAAGTGATAAATTTCAAAATTACTATAAAGATGTGTCGCTTCGTATGAAAAACAAGGAGCTGGATATTCTGATCGTAGTAAATATGTTCCTTACAGGTTTTGATGCCACAACTATGAATACGTTGTGGGTAGACAAGAATCTGAAAATGCACGGATTGATACAGGCATTTTCCCGTACCAACCGTATTCTGAATTCTATCAAGACCTTTGGAAATATTGTATGTTTCCGAAATCTGCAAAAGCGTGTGGATAGTGCTATTTCCCTGTTTGGAGACAAGAATGCCGGAGGAATCGTTCTGTTGCAGAGCTTTAAGGATTATTATTACGGATATGAATCTGTAGATGGCAAGCCAATGCCAGGATATGTGGATATGGTGGAAGATTTGAACAATAATTTTCCTCTGTCAGACCCACAGATTGTCGGAGAGCAGAATCAGAAGGATTTTATTGCTTTGTTTGGTGCGATTCTTCGTATGAGAAATCTCCTGCTTTCCTTTGACGAGTTCAAGGGGAATGAGCTGATTTCCGAACGTGATTTACAGGATTATCTTAGTCGTTATCAGGACTTACGTGATGAGTGGAAACGCAAGCGTCAGGAAAGTACGGATATTACAGATGATGTAGTATTTGAGATTGAACTGATCCGGCAGATAGAAATCAATATTGATTATATTCTTATGCTCGTAAAGAAGTACCATGATACCCACTGTGAAGATAAGGAAGTGTTGATAACCATCAATAAGGCAATTGATGCCAGCCCAGAGCTTCGTAGCAAGAAGCAGCTCATTGAAACTTTTATTGCAGGAATCAATGATGTAGATGATGTCATGAATGAATGGCATGAGTATGTGGTGGAACAGCGCGCTCATGACCTTAATGCGATTATCACGGAAGAAAAGTTGAAGCCGGAAGATACACGGAAGTTCATGGAGAATGCGTTCCGTGATGGAGAAATCAAAACAGCCGGAACGGACATAGATAAACTTATGCCACCGATTTCACGTTTTGGTGGTGACAATAGGGCTAAGAAGAAACAGGGAGTTATTGATAAACTGAAAACTTTCTTTGAAAAATATTTTGGCATTGGGGGTTCGTCTACCTTCACTGAATCAGAGCATAAAGTGGTGACATATGATATGGGTAATCAGGAGACTTTGTCGAAGGTAGCTGAATCTAAAACACCATATGGAGAGTAAATTATAACTACAGCAAGCCACATTGGACAAAATCCTTTGTGGCTTGTTTTAAAGGGAGTAATTTGATTTTACAATTTTGGATTCCTCCGTCTCAACTTCCGATGCTCCTTTGCCGGTTTGGAACGGGAAAATATTTCTTTTAATCAATGATATTTTTGACCATGCTTTGATAGTCAATGTCGCTGGCGGTATTGCTATCTTTCATATGAATATTTCGCAGGTCGGAGACAATCGGTTTCAAATCTTCTGATAGAATATTCATGGAATATTGCTCTGTTTCAATGTGAGAATTATCAAATACGCTTGCAAATGTATCAGTAGAATCGGCACAAAGCTCTGTTAATTTACATCTCATCACATCAAGAAAAGCATTCGCTATCTGAATTCCCTTATCGTTAAATTCATCAATATAGATTTCCAGATAATTCAAATTGGCTGCCAAAACAAATTATGACCGCAAGACAAGGAAAGAAATCTTATGGCAGAAGAGAAGAAAGAAGAGATTGCAGTAATTGAAATTACAGAAGAGTATATGAAAGAAAGAATTTATGAAATCAGAGGTCAAAGAGTAATCTTAGACTCAGATCTTTCTGAAATATATGGTTATACAACAAAAGCATTCAACCAACAGGTAAAAAATAATATTGAGAAATTTGATGAAGATTTTATGTTTGAATTAACGGATGATGAGGTAGAAGATTTGCGGTCAAATTTTTTGACCGCAAATCTTAACAGTAAGAGTAGATATAATCCTCATGTATTTACAGAGCAAGGACTATATATGCTGATGACTGTTTTAAAAGGACCATTGGCTGTTAAACAGAGTAAGGCATTAATAAGAACCTTCAAAAGAATGAAAGATTACATATTAGAAAATCGTGATTTAATCGGTCAGAGAGAATTACTTCAGTTAAGTATGGAGACTGCAAATAACAGAACTGAAATCAGCAAAATCAATTCTGATATGATATCTCTTGAAAAACAGATTTCTGATGTTGCAGAAGGATTGAAGGATGTAGTGACGATGAGAGAGTCTTTCTGTGTGGTGCTTCTTCCAAGGATGCCGGGGCTAGAATAACAAGCATCGTTGAGGATTACGGAACAGCCAAATACAACTCTGTTATTGCAGGATTATTGAAAAATTCGCCATTAGTATTACCGAAATAGGAGTGTGAGATTATTGCAGAATGTACGGATGCTGAAAAGAAACAGTTTATGCAGGCATTTATTGAGCTTATCGACATCTTTACGGAAAGACGTGAAGATGGTAATTAGATTAGGAATATCAAATTTCAGTTTCCGACACTTGAAACGGTTTGTTTGCTGTCGCGAGTGTAAGCGTAAAATCAACGGTATTAATGAAGAAAAACATATTCCATCTTACGTGCAAATGGTGTAGAATAATACCAATACACGGAGGACAAACATGAGAACGCTATATACATTTGACAAACACAACTATTCCGATGATATGGAGGTATTTGAGCGCTTCGCAGTGCGCGCTGTTATTATCCGGGATGGAAAGCTTGCCATGCAGCAGGCCGGTGAGGGCTACTACAAGATACTGGGCGGCGGCATAGATGCAGGAGAGACCAACGAGGAGGCGCTGGCAAGGGAGGTGCGCGAGGAGGCGGGGCTTCTTGTCGTGCCGGAAAGCATCAGGGAGTGTGGCAAGGTCATAGAAAAGAGACGCGATATATTTGAGGATGACAAGATATATTATTGTCACACCTATGTGTATTTCTGTGATGTGAGGGACGAGCATGTAGCCGCACAGATGACAGACAGTGAGATAAGGCTTGAGTATCACCTGTCATGGGCCACACCGGACGAGATAATAAAGGCCAACAGCGCCTTTCTTGATAAAGAATGGATAGCAAGAGACACTAAGATTGTTGAGTTGATAAAAGAAATGTGTTAAAATAATGCCTGGATGTAAATCCGGGCATTTAATATAAGGAGAAGCAGTATAAATGGATAAAAATAAAATCAAAAATAAATTAAAGGACGATCCGGCCTTCACTCTCGAGGTGCAAAACCCTGAGGTTGAGGAGCTGATGGCACAGTATTCGAGCGACAAAAAGGCGGAGACACTCAATAAGCTCATTGAGAAATGCACAAAGAGCAGATTTTTGGTGCCTGCAAATGTCGGAGAGAACAACAAGCCAATCCCGCTGTTTATTAAAAACGGTGAGGGAGAGGCTTTCATGCCGATTTATACCTCAAAGGCACAGCTTTCCAAGGATCATCCGTCACCATGCATTGTAAATATGCCGTTTCTTGCAGTCAACAATATGGTGGCAAATAAAGAGTCAAAGATTGATGGTATCGCATTCAACCCATTTACTCACAATCTGATTTTCAAAAAGCCTCTTGTAGAAAAGATTGAGGCAGTGGAAAAGGCCAGAAGAGAGGGACATCCTACATCACCGACAAAGGGCAAGACCGTACAGATGACAGCAGAGCAGTACGTCATCTTCGAGCGTATGCAGTATGAGCATATTTTCCTGCCGACAAAGCTGTTTGAGGGCGGAAAAGAGTTCATGGACAGACTTGCCGATGAAAAGGAAAAGCTAATAGATGAGCTGTACGAGGAGGCATATCAGCAGAAGCGTATGTATCCGTATATGGAGGAGGATTTCTCTGTTATGTCTATGCAGATTTCAGATACGCTCAATGTCACCAGAGTTGATTTTCCGACAAGAGATATGGCTCCAAACTGCGCAATCCGTGCTTATCTCGTGTGGGATGAGGCTGCGTCAAAGGGCAGATACTTTGCAATTGATGTGAAGGACGATAAAACCACTGAGCTGGTCGAGGTTACAGAGGATTACAAGCGTCTTGGATATGGAGCTGCACCGGTTGAAGGTGCTGAGCTTCAGGCCATTCTTGACCTGGTTAAGAAAAATGCAGAGGGCATGAATTAGAAAAGTAAAGCAGGGCAGGATATATAAAGGAGGTCGTGTATGAAGGAGTTTTTAGGCAGAATCAAGGCAGATTTTCTATTGTCATCAGTGCTTTGCATAGCGCTGGGACTGGTGTTTATCATATGGAGAGCTTCGGTGCTCACGATTGTTGCCAATGTGCTTGCAGTGGTGCTTATCATCATCGGAGTGGTCTATATGTGCAGCTATTTTTTAAATATAGTCACGAATGGCTTTTCGGCGATGTTGGGGCTTGTGGTTTTGGCAGTGGGTATATGGTTTCTGGTACAGCCAAAGGTTGTGGTGAGCCTGATACCTATAGTCATTGGTCTGGTGCTCATTTTTCACAGCATCAGGAGCATTATTGAGGCGGTGGATGCTAAGAAATATGGTTACGGTGCGTGGAATATCGGACTTATTTTTTCAATTATCAGTCTGATTTTTGGAATAATCTGCGTGACAAATGCATTTGATGTAATGAAGACAGCCACTGTTGTTGTCGGTATCATACTGATTTTCAACGGAGTGTCCAATATCTGGATTACAAGCCGTGCCACAAAGGCAGAGAGCGCCTACAACAAGCAAAAGGAGTTTGAGGCAACGTTTGTCGAGGATAGAAAAGAGGAAAATTAAGCAGTAACAGAAAGGCAGCAGAATGCGTCGGATGGAGTTCAAGATGGAGAGACCCGGACTTACCAAGGTCGGTGACCATCTGAAGATAACAGAGAGCAAGCTTCCGACTTCATATTATTACACGATAGAGCATGCGATTGCCATGTCGGGAAACTACGTGGTCAGCGAGAGGCTCAAGAGCCGTGAGGGCGATGTCGTGGATGTGAGGGAGACTGAGAAGGGCTACTTTGTTACGATGGAGTTTGATGAGTAATGACACAGCAAGGTAAGAATGCAATAGATCTGGTGCTCGCTGAGAGCCTTATAGAGCTTTCGGCGAAAAAGCCGATCGATAAGATTACAATTAAAGAGATAACGGACAAGGCAGGAGTCATCCGCCCCACGTTTTACAATCATTTTCAGGACAAGTACGAGCTGATAGAGTGGATTATCAAAACCGAGCTGCTTGAGCCCATCAAGCCGCTGCTCAATGCCGGAATGATTTTTGAAGCGATTGTGCTGATGCTCAATAATATCTCGGCAAACAGTGTTTTTTACAAGAAAGCACTAAAGCTGGAGGGCGCTGTGACGTTCAATCAGATCGCCATGAAGTGCGTCTATGAGATGTTTATGAATATCATAAGCGAAAAGAGCACAGGAAAGAAATCCAAATACCGCTGGCTCACACCGGAGGTGATTTCTACATATTATGCGCAGTCGTTGTGCTTTATCACGGAGGGCTGGATAGCCCAGGGCATGGATGATATTGAGCCGAAGGAGATGGCGGAGGCATACATGTATCTGATCACTCGCTCGATGGATGATATACTAAGTGAGCTGTAAAAATCAAATACAATATTATATATGTGTCATATCGGATATACAAATTGATGGATTTGTATATCTCACATGACAAATCGAAGAGATTGAATATTTATTTATTCGGTCTTTTTTTTTATACTTCAATACGAATAAAAGAAAGAGTGGTGAATCTAATGATTAAATTTGGAAAAGGAGTCGTAAAACATCGTGTGCTGATACTGATAGTTGCATTTGCACTGCTTATACCATCAGGCATCAGCTTTATCAACACGAGAATCAACTTTGATATCCTTTCTTATCTGCCAAGCCAGATTGAGACTATGAAGGGTCAGGATATCATGGTAGATGAGTTTGGAACCGGAGCGTTGTCATTTGTGATCTTAGAGGATATGAAGGATCAGGACATAGAAACTCTGGCAGATGATATTGAGGACCTTGAGGGTGTTAAGGATGTCATCTGGTACGGAACAATCGCTGATTCCACATTGCCAAGAGAGGCAATTCCGGATGAGGTGTACGACGCATTCAACAACAAGGATGCAAACAGCCAGCTCATGCTCGTCACCTACAGTGACACAATGGGTTCGGATGAGACAATGGAAGCCGTCAACAAGATGGATAAGATGGTGAAAAACCACTGCTTCGTAGCAGGAATGGCAGCGGTCAACGCAGATACAAAGACACTTGTTATGCAGCAGGCTCCTATATATGTCATCATAGCAGCATTGCTTTCAATGCTTGTCATGGGAATTACAATGGATTCAATAATTGTTCCGATGTTATTCCTCTTAAGTATAGGTATGGCTATCATCTATAACCTGGGAACAAACTTCATACAGGGACAGATTTCATACCTGACACTGGCACTGACAGCAGTATTGCAGCTAGCCGTAACAATGGATTACTCGATTTTCCTGTGGCACAGCTATCAGGAGCAGATAGACAGATATGACGGAGACAAGAAGCGAGCCATGGCACATGCCATTTCCCACACAATTGTCTCAGTAACAGGAAGCTCAATCACAACAATCGCAGGCTTCGTAGCCCTCTGCTTCATGAGCTTTACACTTGGACTTGACCTGGGAATCGTAATGGCAAAGGGTGTTGTGTTCGGAGTTATCGGATGTGTAACAATCCTCCCTGCACTGATTCTTGCATGTGACAAGGCAATCGAGAAGACAAAGCACAAGATTCTCATGCCGGATGTTTCAAGGATTGCAAGCTGGGTAACAAATCATTACAAGATACTTGCAGTGATTTTCATCGTAGTGCTCATCCCCGCAATATACGGATACACTCATGATCAGGTCTACTATGACCTTGCGGGAACCATGCCGGACAGCGCATACAGTAAGCAGGCCAACGACAGACTCGACAAGGAGTATGCTATGGGTGCCACACATATCATCATCGCACCGAGCGATATGTCAAAGGCAGACAGCATAAGCATGATAGATGATATCAAGAAGGTCGATGGAGTAAAGCTTGCAGTATCGCTTGACTCAATACTTGGACCTACAATACCGGATGATATGGTGCCGGATGAGGCAAAAGAGATATTCAAAAACGGTGATTACCAGATGATGCTTGTGTCATCAAAATATGCGACAGCATCAGACGAGGTAAACAACCAGATAACAGAGATTAAAAAGATAGTAAAGAGTTACAGCGAGGACGCAATGCTTATCGGTGAGGCACCTTGTACAAAGGATCTTATCACTATCACAGATACAGACTTTAAGCGTGTAAGTGCAGTATCAATCGTATTGATATTCCTTATCATCCTTATAGTATTCAAATCAGTATCGCTTCCAATCATACTTGTTGCGGTCATCGAGTTTGCAATCTTTGTAAATATGGGAATTCCGGGATTTACAGGAACGAAGCTTCCATTTATCGCGAGCATCGTAATCGGAACCATACAGCTTGGTGCAACGGTTGACTATGCGATACTTATGACCACAAAGTACAGAAAGAACAGATACACCGGAATGGACAAAAAGCCGGCAATCACAAAGGCACTTGCGGATTCGACAAACTCAGTTATCGTCAGTGCGCTCTGCTTCTTTGCCGCAACCTTTGGTGTAGGACTTTATTCAAACATTGATATGATCAGTTCTATCTGTATACTGCTTGCACGAGGCGCAATCATCAGTATGTTTGTAGTAGTATTTATACTTCCGTCAATGTTTATGATTTTTGACAGAGTAATATGTGCTACAAGCGCAGGCTTTAAAAACAAGAACCTGACAGCTTAGTAATCTGATTAATCATAAATGAGGGATAAAATACTTTTTGACCCTCATAACATAAAAATATAACCTCAAAAATAAAATCAGGAGGAATAAGACATGAAATTACCAGAATTGAAAGAAAAGTTAAAAAGTAAATATATTGTCCGTGTTGTAGCCGGAGTCCTCACAATAGCACTTGTGGGTACAGGAATCGGAGCAACAGCGGTTTTTGCAGAGAAGAACAGCACAGCAGTCACAGCCGAGGCAGACAGCACAACAGGAAGCAGCAAGGATGCTGATGATATAGCAGATAAGCTCATGGACAGCGTATCATTAAAGGATAACGACGCAGACAAGGACGAGAGCGTATATCTCATTTCAGATGCAAATGGCAACGTAAACAAAACAATCGTAGTAGATCACCTTAAAAATAAAAACAAAAAGGATACCTTGGAGGATGCTTCAAACCTTTCAGATATCGAGAACGTAAAGGGCAAGGAAAAATTCACACAAAGCGGTGATAAGCTCACATGGCAGGCCGGCGGCAAGGACATTTACTATCAGGGCACAGCAACAGAGGAACCACCTGTAACACAGAAGGTTACATACTACCTCGATGGAAAAGAAATCTCACCTGAGGACCTTGCAGGAAAATCAGGAAAGGTCAAAATTCGTTTTGACTACACAAATACCACATCATATACAGAGACAGTAAACGGCGAGAAGCAGACAGTTTCCGTACCATTTGCAGCAGTAACAGGACTTGTACTCGGTGATGGCTTCGAGAATATCGAAGTGACAAACGGCAAGGCTGAGGTAAGCGACTCATCAAGCGTAGTGCTCGGCTATGCACTTCCGGGCTTAAAGGACAGCCTCGGAATCAAGGACGGAGATCTCGATGGCGATGTAAATATCCCTGAATACATGGAAATGACAGCAGATGTAAAGAATTTCTCAATGCCTGCAGCCATGACCTTCGTGGTAAACGCATCTGATTATGTAAGCACAGACGGAATTGACACATCAGACCTCGATGACATGATAAATGACTTAAAGGATGCCTCAACACAGCTTCAGGATGGTTCAAAAACACTGGCAGAGGGTACTGATACACTTGCTGACGGACTTTCAACATTGCAGAGCAAGCTCGGCACATTCGCATCAGGAGTTGGCACACTGCAGAGTGGACTTAAGGCATATACTGATGGAGTTAGTACATTAAGTGATGGGCTGAATACACTTGGAAACAGCACAGGAGCCCTTGTGTCAGGAGCAGATAAGCTTAATAGTGGAGCAGGACAGCTTGCAAGTGGAAGCGCAATACTTAAGGATGCTTTGAAAACTTATACGGATGGAGCCAGCACACTTGCAGCAGGCGCGAGCAATTTAGATGCAGGCATGGATACACTTAAGAGCGGCACAGACACGTTGTCACAGAGTGCTCCATCTCTTGTGTCTGGTGTAAATTCTTTGTCAGATGGAATTAATACTTTAGATAAAGCTTTAAAGACCCCGATGTCAGAAGAAGAAGCTGCAAAGTATAAGGAAGCTGCAAAAGCAGGAGTAGATGCAAAACTGGCAGATGATACTAATGCTACAAGTTATAATAATACAAAGAAATATGCTGCTAATGAGTATTATAAAGAAATGACAAGCGATAGCAGTGTTGAAAAAACTGTTGAGAACCTTAAGGCTAATAAAACTTTATATAATATGATATATTCAACAGTTGAAGCACAGGTTAAACAACAGATTGAAGCCACTGTTGTACAACAGGCAGGTGAGGCTTTGGTTAAAAAGTATGAAGATCAGTTGGGTTCAAGAGAATCAGCAATAAAAGCAATATATAAGGCTTCAGGCAAAGATTATGATAACGATGTTAAAGCATTATCTGCAAGCAATACTGACAGTCAGTTAAAAACTATGGCTACACAGGTATTAGATGGAGTAGCAAGCAGCTCAAAGGATGCAGTTGGAACATCTGTTGCAGACGCAGCAAAAACGGGAGCTGAAACCGGAGCACAGGAGGCTGTAATTACCGGAATTGATTCTACAAAGAAAAATATTTCAGACCAGATTAATGCAAAACAGGAGAGTGGAGAGAGTTTGGTGAGTGGTGCAACAAAGCTTAATCTCGGAGCTAAGGTCTTGGCAGAAAAACTACCAGAGCTTACCAAAGGCGTTGCAGACTTAAAAGATGGTTCGTCTCAGCTTAATGCCGGAGCAGCAAAGCTTACATCAAACAATGATACACTTAACGCCGGAGCAACAGCGCTCAATGCCGGAGCAAGCCAGCTTTCAGCCGGAACACAGTCACTCATGAACTCAGTGCCAACTCTCACAAGCGGTATCAAGCAGCTTGTGGACGGTTCAAACACACTTGTAGCAAACAACGCACAGCTCAACAGCGGAGCCTCACAGCTTGCAGATGGAACAAATCAGATAGTCTCAGGTGTTGACCAGCTCACAACAGGCTCTAAGACACTTTCAGAGGGTGCACACACACTTGCAGACGGTATGGTACAGTTCAATGAGGAGGGAATCAACAAGATTCTTGACGCATACAACGGCGACTTAAAGCCATTCACCGACAAGCTTCAGGCAGTAATTGACGCAGGTGAGGAATATCAGACATACTCAGCAATCGCTGATGGACAGACGGGCAGCGTTAAGTTCATATATAAATTAGCTTCAATAGATGCTAAGGCAGATAGCGACAAATAATTAATTAAAGAATGTTTGTAACTATTCAGTACAGAAATATGCGGTACCGCATATTTCGTAAGAAAACATAGATTATGTAGGAGCAAGCGCCCATCAGCGTAGCTGATTTTAATGCGCTTGCGGTCCGCAACTGTGAAGGTACTGAACAGTTAAGGATGTTTAAACATTATGGGAGGCAAAAATGGGCTGGATAGAATATCTGTTAATCGTGGCGGGAAGTTCACTTGAGATTTTCGTGACGATGGAATGTCAGGGTTCCCTGATCCAGAAAATAAATAAGAAACAGCTTACAGCCATTTGCTTCATAGTTGCAGTTTGCCAGTTGTTAGCAATGTACGTTGGGTATTTCCTGTCAAGCTTCCTTAACGGGAAATACTCGGTGAAGGATGAAGCACTTTTAGGAGAGATAATTTCTATCGGAATACTGATAGGATTGGGGATCAGGCTTATAGGAAAGGCTATAAGAAACGAAAGGATTGAGGAGCACTGTCAGGCGCAGCTTGACATGAAAAGGGTGTTAAGGATAGCAGGAATCACCGCATTTTATACGGTTCTTGCAGGAATAGCATTCGGCTTCCTCGGTACCGGACTTTTCACCATTATGATAATGGTGGCGCTGCTCACTGTCATCTGTATAGTGGCAGGCATTTACACAGGATATCATTTCGGTTTTGAGCAGAAGACAAAGGTATATATCGTGGGGGCGATACTCTTTTGGGCGGCTGGAATTGATGTGATAGTAAGGCTTGTAAGTGCAAAATAATGCATAGGGCTCTGTTCATAAGGACAGGGCTTTTTTGCTGCTGTTTGAGCCGCTATCAATTCGATTTCTTTTTAATTACATTTATTAAGTTTCCTTCGTTTTATACTTTAAAAATCCAACTACTGTACAAATAATTCCTATAAGCAGACTTATACACAGGACAATTCCCCCTGCACCATACACATCATCAAGACATCCATGCATCACAAGAAAAAGAGGTGTCGCATAAATAAATATTGCGCTCATTCCCATTAAGAGCATCCTAAGAATCACAGGCATTCCCCAACAAACTGCCGATACAATCACAGCTGCAAAAGAAGTATTATAATTAGCTGATATGACCAATGTAATTGCACACAAAAGGAAAAGTCCTTGCAGTCCAAATAATAATAGTCTAACTAAGTATTGAGGGAAATTCACTTGATATACAGCCCGCAACATCTTCTCTCCAAGTACTATCCCTGTCATGTTGGTAAAGCCATCCATTCCGTAAACCAAGTTGCACAAAATAAAATCCAGCAGAACAATTCCGATAAAGACAGTAGCAGTCAATAAAAATGCTGCTAAAACCTTTGAATAAACATCTTTCCGCCGCCCCTCCTCTGTTGTAAAAATAAGTGGCAGCATTTTTGTCTGCCCTTCTTTCGCAAATACCGTTGAGACGCTGCATATAACCACGATACTGCCTAAAACAAGTCCAAACTGTAATAAGTCCACAAAAGCACGCCATCCCTTTACATACTCTAAAGCAGGAGTAATCCCTCTGTTTTCACACACTTTTCCAAGCTCTGATTCTTCCAGCGTATATGTTTGCGTGGGAAGTATTTGCGCTTGCCAGCTTCCATCTGTGAAGTACAAAACAACAAAATCATTCAAATAATTTCCATCTCTCCAGTTTGGCATATTCTCACCTAACTTAGATGGAATTCCATATTTTTTTATAATCTGGTCTATTTTTTCGTCTGTGATGATTCCTTCAAATTCTTCTGTGATTTTTCGATTTATCTGTACCGCCTCATAGCCGGAATATGATTTTTCTCCAATCACTGCAAGCTCATTCCCAACTTCTGCGAACCAAAAAAATATCATCATTAACCCTATTACAGAAAGAACTCCCCATAAAAAAACTTTCTCATGGTACAACTTGTAAATTTCCATTTTAAACAACCGCATTCTTTTGCCCTCCAAGCACCTGTGTGTAATAAAGGTATGCATCTTCCAATGTTGCTTCCGTAGTTTCAGCGTTTTTCGTAGGCTGTATATCAGAAACAATACGCAACTCCACGTTCTCGCGGCTGTTTCGTAAGTTGCTTACCACATATTTTTCATTCAACATCTGTACCTCACATTCCGGAACAACGCATTTCCAGACATATCCCTGCACGTCAGCAATCATCTCATTCTCTGTTCCCTGCCGGATAAGTTCTCCGTTTTTCATCATCAGGATACAATCCGCGATATATTCAATATCTGATACAATGTGGGTAGACAGCAGCACAATCCTGTTTTTTCCCAAAGAGCTAATAATATTACGGAATCGCACCCGTTCTTTAGGATCAAGTCCTGCTGTAGGTTCATCCAAAATCAAAATGTCCGCTTCATTCAAAAGAGCCTGTGCAATACCGATTCTTCGGAGCATCCCACCAGAATATGTTTTGAGTTTTTTGTTTTTGACATCATTCAAGTCAACCAATTCCAACAATTCCTCTACCCTTCCTTTTGCATAATCTCTCGGAAGTGCTTTCAGAGCCGCCATATAATTCAAAAAACGAACTGCGGTAAAATCTCCATAATATCCAAAATCCTGTGGCAAGTATCCCAATAACCGGCGATATTCTGCGCCCATATCCGATATACGGATATTATCACAGGTAATACTTCCGTTTGTCGGCTGTAAAATTCCGCAAATCAACCGCATCAATGTTGTTTTTCCTGCTCCATTTTCCCCCAACAAACCATAGACTCCATTTGTAAATGTGAATGTGAATCCTCTGACTGCATCTTTCTTCCTATACCTTTTTTGTACATCCACCAGATTTAATTCATGCATAATATTTCTCCTTTTATCATTTCTGCAAATAACTTTTTAAGTTGTAGGGCAAATACACTTCCCAATACAAAACAAGTAATTCCCCACGCTCCAAGTGATACCGCTGAAAATGCTGTGGGAACCGCAGAGAATACAGTATATCCTATCGCCAGAAAAACACTGCTAATAAAAAGAAAGTATCTGTTTTCCCGTCCGATTTCTGTAGACAGGATTCCTACTGACACAATATTAGACAGAAAAAATGCTGTCATCACATATAGTCCAAGCTTTAAAATACCAATATTCAGGGAACTTCCAATGCAGAGAATAATCAACAAAAACATGGCAAGATTTATGCTGCCGACAATTACCATATAAGCTGCAACACTCTGTGTTGTACTGAAATAGCAGCTTGCTCCCAACTCTGTTATTCTGCCAAAAAATAATTTATCAATTAAAAATACAGTGAGAACAGCAATTCCGGAAACACCTATCATGCAGGCAATTATCATTGTATTTATGTCTGCCCCTGTTCGCTGTAGCTGCAGTAATATACCTATACAAAAACAAACAGCTATTGCATATAAAATAAGAAATGACTTATCCATATATAAAAAATGGCTGAATAAAATTTCTCTTTGATTTAGTACTGGAATTTTTTGCTGTTTTAGCTCCTTTGTCATAGAAGTAAGCACCTGTTGTTTTCTTGATTCCTGAATCGCAATCTGTTTGTCAGCCTGTAAAAAAAGCTCTTTGATTTCACGATTTTCCATTTTCGTCCTCCATCATTTTCTTTAAATGCTGTACACCCAAGCGAAACCTTGACTTTACAGTTGAAATACTACATCCAATCATCTTTGCTATATCCTTAAATTTCAATTCTTCATAAGTACGCAAAATCACGACCTCTCTGTTTTCCGGCGATAGTTCACTTAATAATTTCTGCAAATAAATGGTGTTTTCTGTGCTTTGTATACTGTCATTTTGAATGGGAATTTTTTCAAGCATTTCCCACTCATAAGAGTAACTGCGTTCCTTTTGCATCCTAAAATAGCTGAAACACAGATTCCTTGCAATCGTCAGTAAATATCCTTTTAAGTTGTGTTGGCGATAAGCCGAACTGTATTTTATAAATTTCAGAAATGTTTCCTGTGTGATATCATAGGCATCATCCTCGCTCCGAACCATATACAGGCAGAATCGGAAAATATCTGCATAATACAGTTCAATCAAGTCGCTTAATGCTTCCTGATTTCCACTATAAACTTTTTGCATTAGTTCCTTGTCTGTCATAGTGTTTCTCCCATCGTAAAACGTCTTACATACTATATAACCATTATAAACTTTAAAAAGTTTACAAAAATATAAATTTGCAGAAACATATGAAAAGAATAATCTCTTAATTTCCAAATCATTTTCTATACTGTTTCGTCTTTTCCATTACCTGCTCATACTGTATTTCCTCTCCATAAAAATCCTCCATTCCTTCAATAAAGAATTGACAACAGAACATTTGTTTGTTATAATAAATGCATAGCAGTTTTGGCACGAATGGTAATGTGAAAATCAACATAATGTATATAAGTGTCGGGCGAAAAAGGAGGAGGAATAAACAGATTCTCATTTGACAAGCTATAAACGAAATGGAGATGACCAAATGAAAAATGAGTTGATTAC
>OIYP01000152.1_pt1 | contig 49510 bp, 30 predicted proteins | sample 1588261 | NCBI WGS metagenome assembly OIYP01 (sample SAMN03283293) | human gut metagenome | biome: human-associated habitat; material: feces | host: Homo sapiens | place: Peru | collected 2012 | reverse complement strand
AAACGGCAACACAACTGTTTGTGGTACCCAAGTCAATTCCAATTACTTTTCCCATAATTATTTTGTTTTTATTTTTTTCGTTATTAATATGTTATAAAATCTCATTAACACCCAGACTGGAAGTTTGCCGAAGATATGCATCTATCGGGAGCCTCATCTCTAAGTGTTTACGCTACCTATAATAACAAAGCGTGTGCCAATGGTAATATTGACACACGCATGCTGACAAATTGTCATAAGTTGCTATTTTCTTCTTTCTACAACATGCCGTCGAGTTGATTGATGGCATGGCGCATATCTTGCTCGAAAGTAGTATGGTCGAGAAGATAATGCGGAGTGCCATTAGCCAACAACTGGTAGAGCGCGGGGTTCATCCCATCTACATATTGGCTGATGGCATATTCTATATCATCACGCTGAGTGGGACTGGTGGAATATTCATACACACGCAACTTCTGATGGAAGAAGCAATAGGCCGACTCGATGCTGTCCTTGGTGAAATCTGTATTCATTTTGTTTTGACTTTTCGATAACATGATACAAAAGTAACAAGAAAAACCTAAAAAGCCATACTTCCACATCACTTTTTAGGTTTTATTCCATTTTATGAGTTCTGGGGATTTGCCCCATCGGTTACTTATAGTAAGTGATATGTCTCGTTTGTGACTCAAAAATAGAGTTGCCCTCTATTTCAAATTCACAAGAACGTGAAGTCCAGTTGCCATGAGAGTCAAGCTCATAGTTGCCATACTTATACACGGTGGTGTTCTCCTCAGACATATCCACAGCCTTTTCGACTGCTTTTACCAGCAATCCCTTACTATTATAATAATATAAGGTGTAATCGGTTTCCTCGTCATATTCAGAGGTAATCTTTGCCACACGTCCAGCGGTGTCATAGGTGATTGCCCTAGGAACGACACCATTCTCGCCTTTTTCACGATAGAACACAATACGCCCTTTGGCATCACGGCGCAAGCCTGAGATATTTTTCCAAAGGTTCCAACCTGCGTCATCTCTGTATCCCACCCATTTTCCGTTGGCATCAAAGATACGCTTGCTTTTTTCTCCTCCAGCATTCGACCACACTATACATGTATGTACCTTGCCCTTGAGGTCGAAGCAAGACAAGTCGGCCACTTTCACTGTCTGAGCTGTCGTTGTTTTTCTCACCACAGCTTTTTTCTTTACTTGTGCAGTTGCACTTACACTGACCAGCAACAACATGGAAAATACAATTCCCGAAGATCTCAAAAATTTGTTCATGTCCTGTTCCTCTTTAAAAATTCTAAATAGCTTAATCATCCTTCAAATCCTTGCTAATCTTTTCATATTTCGACCAAGGAACCAAAGTTATCTTAGCTATTTTATCCATTTTTTCCAACTTTGCAATGCTTTTTTCCACAGCCTCGTCATCTGCATCCGTTGTATTGGCGTAATAAGACAACGAGAAAGAATAAGTACGCTTTGTTCTATCTATTTCAGAGCCAATTAAATAACGAGACAGTCCCAAGACCTGTCCATCATACTGCCGGCATCGTCCTCCGCCTAAGAGATTTCCATCTTTATCCCACAGAGCATAGCATGCATCATCGGGCGACTTTTGAGGACCAAAGACCAAACTGCTCCAGCCACTTTGTACCTTTTCATTCCCGACTTCCACCTCTACATAAAACTCAAAGGTAAACTTTTGGGCATGTTCTTTGGCTTTGGCCTCATGCACACCCGAGCTAATGATTTTATACTTTGTCTCATTTTGAATTTTATAAGAATTCATTTTTCCCTCAACAGAACTTATCTCACGATTCAAGAGGGTAAAATAATCTTCGGACAAGTTATCCTCATAGAACTTATTTTCCCATTCCACAAAGTCACTTAATCCATCACTGCGATGGGATTGACCCTCTTTTATATATTTGGGCATGATTACAGCACCTTCAGCCAATTGCTCAGGGATATTTCCCAGCAATCCTTCGCCAGAGAAGTTGCCTTTAGACGGACCACAAGCTCCCAAGGTCAAAACAGCCACAAGGGAAAACAAAAAATAATATACTTTTTTCATACCTTTACTTTTAATTTTACAGTTTTATGGTAAATCATATAGACTGAGGGTGATGGTTTCCATCACCTCATTGGACGACACAAAGTCAGGTTGCATAGGCAACATATCAAACGAGTCTATTATCTCGTTCAGGCGCTCATTGCCCACAGACGTCATCGTCTCATCATAGACAGGATACCTACCATAAATTCCGAAATGAATCATAGGGATTCCCTCTTCGGGGGTACTTGAGGCTTGGCACTCCTCGCCGAAAGCCTTCACTGCATCACGTAGTTTCATGCCTGGCTTGAGCGTTTTGCCACCATCAAACTTGATAGTTATCTTGTCGGATTTGACGAAAATGCGAAATATCTCGCCATTCTTTATGTTTGCATAAAGCGTAGCCACCTCTTCCGATCCATTATAAAACGTATACACCTTGGCATTCACCCCTTGGTCTACCTTCCATTTGTAAGAGGTATATAGGTTCTCGTAATTGTCGGGCAGGCTCTTTACTTTCTTGCCCAAAGTGATGGGGCCACAACCTTTCTCCGTAAAGTCGGCCTTGCTCAAGTCATTGTTCTTGGCTGCCTCCTCCATTTTCTTGCCGTCGGCTTCTTGCTTTTCCTTGGCAAAGACCTCCAGAGCTTCATCGTCTACTTCCACCAGTTTGGCCACTTGATCATAGTACAGCTTCGTACTAAGCATCTCCTTCATGTGAGAGGATATGTCCAGTCGAAAAGAATACCTACCTATTATCACACCATAGCGCAACCAGTTCACACCTTGTAGATTAAGGGCTTTCCCATCTTTATCGACAGCAAGAATCCGGTTCGTACTACGACGCTCACTTTGCCCCAAGGTATAGTCTTCTGGACGTACTATGTCAAACACGTAACACCAAGTATTTATCCGTTTTTCATTTTTCAGCTTCAGCTTAAAGCCCTTGATTTTTTCCTTCTTACCACCCACATGACGTTCAAAAGGAATCTCCTTACCATCCAGTTTCTTTGCCAATTTCTCTAAGATGGGGTCGTTTTCATTAATAAATTCAACTCCGTATTTTGTACCTTCTTCACCTTGCATTATTCTTATTCCCTTCGATGCGAGTTCATCACTCAGTTTTTGATAATCATAGTCAAAACGAGCAAAGGCGTAAGGAAGATTTTCAAAGATACCATCGCCTGTAAACTCATACCCCTCAATAGCTTCAGGCGAAGTCTTTGAGTCACAGCAAGATGCAAACAATGCTAAAGCTGCCAGCATCAACAATAAATACTTACAATGTTTCATAAAAAAATAATTTTTAGTTGTCCTTGCCAGGCTCCGTGCAAAGAATTTGATAAAAGGATTGATAGAATGGCAACGAGGGAGCCTCAATGGGGGGCCATCGAACTCATTGCATTTATACAATTTATACAATAAGTGGGGTTGCCCCCATCATATTTGTGGTTTAGCTTTAGGCTCATGGGTTTTGTATGATTATAAAAACGAAAAAAGCGGGGATCATGCTCGGTTACTCGTTCTCCAAACTGAGACCCTGAGATTGCCCTTCCCTGTTGAACGAGCAACCTCAGACCCCACGCCGATATGATATATATACTCCTGAAAAGGATATAATCATACAACGTGGCATCTACTAGTTGCTTTGCTCTGACAGGGAATTGAAATTTCTCAGGTTTCAGTTTGTCATGAACAAGCGCTTAGCAAACGCCTTCCCAAATTGATATTGTCCCATCCTCCCGCAGTAATTCGCAGCAATTTGGATTGCCATACTGCCATCGGCATGGAATACGCTTGCAAATATATAACAAATCATTGACACCGCAAAGTTTTTACAAATATTTTTGAGAAAAAATCAGGAAAGCATAGTTTCGTACACAAATGTATGCTTATACCGTATATCCATGCAACAATGAATATAAAAGAAAATCCCAATTAGGGAAAACTTGTCAATCAACTGACAAAATATTTTTTCCTAACTGGGAATTTCTTTTTTCTCAACTATAGATAATAGGTTTCCGCATACATATATATATGCAAGAAACGCCATACTATCTTTTTTCTGAACCTTACTCCGAGAGCATGGTAACCTCTACACGATGATTCTGCTTCAACAACTCCTTAGCCATTTTCTGCACATCAGAAGCTGTCAGGTTGTCCACCATCTTGCAGTAATCTTTGTCGAAGTCGGCATCGTCGTCGAGCTGGTGCCAGATGACGTAGCTCCAGTAGTCGTTGGTGATGGCCATCTGTCCGTATTGCTTCTTCAGATACTTCTTCACCTTATCCATACTGCTTGCCACAGGACCATGGTCGGCGATGTTCAGGAGTTGCTTGTAGATGACAGGATTCAGTTCCTCGTAACGCTTGGGGTCGCTCTTGTAGGAAATACGAAGCAAGGCATTCGGATTGTCCTCCTTCTCGAGGTTGAAGCTTACTCCCACTCCGTATGTTCCTCCCTTCTCCTCACGTACCGAGTCGGTGTAAGCTATCTGGAGGACACGGGTCAACACGTCGAGCACCAAGTCGTTCTTCGGCGAAAATGGGACGTTGGCTGTATAGAACACGCTCACGTTGGCAAGCGGAGTTTCCTGCTTATGCACGAACTTCACCACCTCGTTCTTCTTCACAATCTGAGGCACGTTGACCTTGTTGCTCTTTTCTGCCTTGTGGGTAGAAGGCAGGGTGGCGAGATACTGGCAGAGCAACGGACGAAGCTGCGCCATATCGACCTTGCCGATGAAGACGGTTTTGAAGTTGCTCGCATCGCTGAAACGCTCACGATAGATTTCGAAGATGCGGTTGTAATCCGCTTTTTTTGCAATCTCCACGGTTACAGGAGCCATACGCACATTGTGGTCGTACAGAGTAGCCGAGAGGGAGTCGTTATAGACAACCTTCGAACTGGCGTTGCGGTTCTTCAGGAGCGAAAGGTTGCGGTTCATCATTCCCTCGAACGCCATGCTGTCCTTGCGAGGAGCAGTGAAATAGAGATGAGCCAACTGAAGCATCGTCTCCAAGTCTTTTACTGACGAGGTGCCTGTGATGCGCTGTCCCTCGCTGGTGATGGAAGGAGCCAACTTCAAGGACTTTCCTGCCAATGCCTTGCGAAGACGAGTGGCCGTGAAGTCGCCCACACCCGCCTCCGTGATGGAACCACTCAAGAAGGCGAAGTTAGGTATGTCTTCGTCGCCATAGACGGATGTACCGCCCTCGCCTCTCATGCTCATGGTGATTTGGTCGGCCTGATAGTCGGTGGACTTCACATATACCTTCATGCCATTGCTCAAGACTATCTCCGTCATGCCAAACTTGCCGTATGGTTTCTCCGACACAATCTTGCCTGGTGCAGGCAAGGCCGCCATCAAGGTAGCTGGCACTTGCTCCTCCTGGTAAGCGTCGTAACGCTTCTGCTGTGCGGCAAGCACGGTGCTCTCAATTTCCGATTCCGAAGGAACCACGAAACCATCCTTGTCGGGTCCATACATGATGAACACCTGGTTCTTATCGGTGATTATCTCGCCCACCTGACTATTTACCTCGTCAAGACTCACCTCGCCATCAAACAGTTTCACCAACTGGAGGTTGTAAGTAGGGGTCAAGATAGGCTCTCCCTCCAAGAAGTTGTTCACGCACTGGCTCACATAGTGAGAGTTCTTATAGTCTTTCTCCATCTTCAGTTGTCGCTCGGCAGCATTGAGATAGAGTTTCTTGGCACGTTCCAGCTCACTCTGTGTAAAACCATGCTGACGGGCACGTTCCACCTCGCCTACGGCTACCGAAACGCCACCCAGTACATTGTCCTGCTTGCAACTGATGCTCAAGCTGAAGGCATCCTTGGTGCGGGAAACGAAGAACGCGCCGTTCTTCACCGTCGCACTCATGAAAGGCGGATTGGCCACTTGCTTTTTCTCCGAAAGGCGACCATTGAGCATATAGGTGATTAAGCCGTTGATGTAATCCTCACGCTGATATTTCACACTGTTTTTCTCGCTGTCTGGAGTGGTCTCGCTCTTCATATAGAGATGACCGAGGATGATAGGCTGCTCCTTGTCCTTCTCGATGGCGACAATCATCTTGTCATTATCGTTCACAGGATAGTAGATGCGCTCGGCAGGATTCTTGTGTGCCTTAATCTTACCAAAGAGCTTTTGGATTTTCCTCTCCATCATATCCACGTCGAAGTCACCCACCACCACGATGGCCTGCAAGTCGGGGCGATACCACTTCTGATAGTAGTCACGCAGGTCCTGGTAAGGGAAGTTATCCACAATGTCCATATTGCCGATAGGCAGACAGTCCTCATACTTGCTGCCCTTGTATATCTTAGGCATCACATTCTCCATCATGCGCTGCATGGCCATGCCCGTACGGCGGTTGCGCCATTCCTCGTGGATGACGCCACGCTCCTTGTCTATCTCCTTGGGTTCAAGGTTGATAAACTGGCTCCAGTCGTTGAGCACCAAGAGGCAGGAGTCGATGATACCTTCGCGCTTGATGGGAGCCGAACCGATGTGATAAACCGTTTGGTCGACTGATGTGTAGGCATTGAGGTTGGTACCAAACTTCACACCGATGGTCTCGCACCAAGGCACGATGCCCAGTTGCTTACCCTTGCCAGGGAAATGTTTGGTACCATTAAACGCCATGTGCTCCAGAAAGTGAGCCAAGCCACGCTGGCGAGGTTCCTCCAAGATGGAGCCCACACGCTGGGCTATATAGAAGTCGGCAAGTCCTGCCTCCTTGGCATTATGACGAATGTAGTAAGTGAGTCCGTTCTTCAACTTGCCCTGACGGATGGATACATCCTGCTCCACAGTTTGAGCAAACAGCGAGGCAGGAAGTATAGAGAGAAGGAACAGACCTAATAATTGTTTCTTCATTAAATTTCTTTTTATATAGAAATGTGTTATTCTACAATCACTTTCTTATTGCCTACGACATATACACCTTTAGTCAATCCATTCTTTGCTTCAGCCACAGAAGAAGCAGATTTCAAGAATTTGCCATCGGTTGTATAAACGCTTACACTACCATTTGCAGCATCTGACTTGGCTGCATTGATACCTGTAGCCACATCATTCAGTTTATAACTGTAATAGGCAACACCCCAAGCGGCGAGGTTAGAGAACTTCGTATTAGTTCCGTAGAACGTAGCTTCTGCTGTAGTTGAATTTGCACGACCACCACGATTCATCATTACCACATAGTCACCGTCAAGGATAGGCGCAGAACCCAATGTAGCAATTCCATACTTGCAAACTATGTAAGGAGTACCGGCTTCTGCCGTTAACTTGTTGTATGGCACCAAGATGGCCCCCTGAGCCATATCATAGCCAAAAGCATACATACTAGACTGACCTACAACAACACCAAAAAACTCACTAATACCAGTTGTTGGAGAAGCGACAACGTTTTGCACCTCACCAGTCTCTGGATTTACCTTGATGACATAAGCTTTGTACATTCCCTTAGGGTTAGCCAACAAGTCAAAAGAACCTTGCACACCGCCTGTAGAATACAAAGCACCATCTATATACTGAAGACCTTTGTTATGGAGTCCCCACTTTGAGGTGTTTGAAGACCATTTAACGACATTAGCATAGTTTACCGATAAATCAGAAGTATTAATCGAAGCGATATAGAGAGTCTCATGCCCTGTTGTTGCTTCGATTTTCTTATCTCCGAGCAAGAACTCAGATCCATTGCCGGCAACACGCCCATTAGCATAAATCTTGCCATTAGCATAAGCGATCTTATCCATGTAAGCAGCTTCTGCGGGGCTATCCGAAGTAAGACGATTCAGATAGTAACCTTGCTTATCCAATTTCACAAGATATAAATCTCCCACTGATTTTTGAGAATCACCAGTCCATCCACTCACATTCTTAGCCGTAAGTGTCACTACAGAGCCATCACTCTTTTTGAAGTTCAACTGAGTACGATAGTTTCCTGAGATATAAATATTCTCCTCATCGTCCAAAGCAAGTCCCTTAACAGATGCATTGTTTTTTGTATTCTGGGTAAAGTTACCTGTACCAGCATAGTTTACCAAGCCATTGAACAAACGAGCCCAAGCGATTTTTCCTTCTGCCGTCAGACGGACTACAAGAAAGCGGTACTCACTGTCCGATGTATTCATGTCTTTTATCGTGGTTGTTGCACCTGTACCATCTACTATCTCCAAAAGATTGTCAAGACCTGCATCTTTCACCCACGCTCTTGTCTTGACAACCATGACAAGACCACCATCCTTGGTAGCTGCCAATACACTTTCTTGATCCACATCACCCTTCTTGGTATATAAGTTCCAACTTACATTACCTTGTTGGTCAACCTTCTGAAGCAATAAATTGCGATTATAACTTGAACCGTCATTATATGGACTTCCTTCGATTGCTTGTCCATCGACTCCCAACAATGGTTCGCCATCAAAGTTTACTGTATAAGATTTCCAAGAAAACTTGAGGTCTTTATCTACAGAACCAAAGTTGGTTGCTACATAATAAAAGCCATCGGAAGACTTGCACATATCGACAACATTGTCACCAGCAGATGTCTTACCATCAACAGAATGTGCCCATTGGAAAGTCAAAGCACTTTGTGCCTCATCTGCACGAGCAAAGCCTACCATTGCAAGCATTGCCATCAATAAAAGAGTAAATTTCTTCATAAAATTGATACTTTTAGTTAATAAACTTATTTTAATGTTATATCATTTCTTTTAGAAGCGAATGCCTGCCGATACAACCAAGGCATTCTGATGAGCTGTCTGGAGGTAATGGTCGTACTGCCATGACAGCTTGATGAATGGCAAAAACTGACGAGCGACCAACAGAGGAACTTCCACATCCGCCCCCACGTTCCAACGGTCATGGGCTAAATACTCATTTGTATGAACGATTGGTTGCATCATCGCAGAGTTGTCCTCCGACAAGAAACTATCATCATTGTTTTTCTTGATAGCCCACTCATAACCGCCATGCACATTTGCCATCAACAGGCACTTGCCCACTTTCACCTTCCCGTCCAACAGCAAAGAGGTTGCCACTGCTGCATATCTTAATCGACGATAAGGTTCTTGATATTTCTCAGAATAGCCCATATAAGCCAACTTCCACTTACCTCCACAAGAAGACTTGCCGGAAAGAACGTTTTGGTAGAAAGTCTCCATCCCAATCCTGGACTGTGCAGAAGTATAAAATTCTGCAGAAGCTATTTGAGGATAAATGTTGTCTTGAGCTGTTCCAAAAATATTCTCAGTACCAAACTTGCGGTAAATCTCGCCATCCAAGTTGGCTCCATAATACTGATGTCCATCATTCATCAAGTAACCTACCGTACCATGAAAACGGTCGCTCTCCAAAGTTGCCATCGGAAGCTCGTTGAGCGTGGATATGATCTTGTCGATGTTGGTATATTCATACTCCGCTTGCGCAAACCATCCCCTCTGATCTTTTTGCGAATACGTCAACATACCCCCTACTCCATAGCCCTTATAGTAAGTGGATGTATTGACACCACGAAAACGATAGTAATCATTGCCCAAGCCTGTGAGATGATAAATGGTTGGCACAGACACTTCATTGTAGAGTTTCAGTTCATTGGTTTGCTTGTACTTACGAGCTGTCACAGCTGCGCCTATCGAGTGTAAGCCACCCAAGAGATACGAGATACCCACTTTCGCACGCAAGTCACCTGTAAGGTTCTTGGGACGAGGGTCACGAGTACGGTATTCCATTCTGGCTGTATATTCACCTTCCGCACCTATCGTCCACTTCTTGTCCAAAGGATAGGAGAAACCACCCATGAAGTGGTAAAACTCCTGCTGGGTCTTTCCGCCCACAGTATCAGCCATCAAATAAGGATAGAGTAAATCAAAATCCGTGGTTTCATTGTAACGAACGTTGCGAGTACTACCGTTCACATAATAGGCATTTCCCCAAAGTGTAGCCTTTCCCTTATGCAAATAAGCATCCACATCAGCAAAAACTCTACTATGCCCATCTCCCTCTTCCCATCTCTCAGGAGTAGTGGCATGACGATAGTCGTACCCCACATTCAGCGTATTCAACGAATGCTGATAATGAAACGACTGCATGGCAGGATTCAAGAAGACAGAAGCATTCATACCATCTCGAAGTAGGATATGCTCGAAGACCTTGCCCACCAAGTTCGCCTCTTGTGCTCCGACATGACTTGTCGCCAATATTATCATTGCCATGAAATAATATTTTTTCTTCATACTTATTCTTCTTGCTTATTTCTTAGATTGAATACCATCGTATGTCTCAGTCGTTGCCTTCGTGCCCTGTGCATCAATGGCAGAATGCTGCATCTCGATGATCGAGGGAATACACTCTGTGTTGAAATCTTCCGTAGAATTATTGGTATCCTTCAAATGCATCGTGCCATCTGCATTGAGATAGAGCATCTTGCGACGAATGCTACGGAAGTAACGAGTTTTGTCTTTGTCAATCTTGCCCACGTGTGTCCAACCTGCATCGATGGATGGCGGTAAGATATTCCACAAGCGCTTAGCCTCCACACTACAGTTGACTCCATCAATAATCCAAGCATTCGGCATCTTGTAAGCATCTTGTTGCATAGGGAAAGTACCTGCTGGAAGATACATCGTATATTTATAGGTATATCTATATTTCTTCAAGTATTCCTCTTTGTCGATTGGAATGCGAGCCAAGGCAAACGACGTAAAGCCACGGTTGTGAAGCACATAAAACGACTCTGTATAGCAATACCATTTATCCAAATTAGGCACCGTAGGACTATCTATGTCCATGTGATCAGGATGGATGGAGACGTCATACCATTCAAAATCAGCATGACTCAAGTCGAATGAGTTTGGATTTGCCGTACGGTGATCGATGCCTGTATCACACAGAATCATGGAATGACCCGGCAAGACAGGATGGTCATGTCCACTACCAGGAACCACATACAAAGACCAGATGGTCATTGTGTCCTTACGAATATCTGGAGTATATTCAAAGTATTGCGTAGATTTGAACTTAGACTCGCAGAAAGCCAAGCCATCGGCATAGAGCACATGGTCGGTATTATTGTATATCTTAATATAGCTATCACCATAATACTGCAAGCCTGAAGATCGCAAGGTGCCAGAGAAGAAGATTTCCTCAAAAATGAAGTCATCGTTCTCTGCAGAGAGATAGGTCTCAATCGAAATATTCTTGGTCTCCCCTGTTACCTCCACATTCTCTGCCTTACCTGTCAAGATACCTTTACTTTCTGTTTCCTCGCCCTCAGAGTTCTTGGCTGTATATATGACATTGGCAGAATAGACGCAGTCGTAAAGTCCCTCCAGTAGGCTGACATTCTTCAAATCGTCCAAAACAGTTACCTTACCCGTAGATAAATTGGTCATCTTCAAGGTTTGGTCCACAACCTTCAGGTTTTCAACTCCTTCCGGCATGGATATACTAAACTCCGAGTTGGTGTGTGGAATATCAGACGTTTGGTCTTCACAAGCCAACAAGAACAAACTCACCACCCCAAAGACCAATAACCATATTGTTTTTGTTACGTTTCTAAAATCTTTCATCTTCTTACATCTTATTATATTATATAGTAAAACCTGCTTCAACACCAAAATAGGGCGAAGCATTTCTACGAATCACTCTTCCGTTGGCTGTATAATCTGGCAAATAATCCAAAATTTTATTAGCAAAGAAAGAAAGACGCATATACCTACCTATTTCCTTAGTCACCTTCAGATTGACAACCATAGACATCGGTACCGTAAAAGCCTTAAATTGATCGTCGTTATAGGTTCTTGCCAACTGTAACAGATAAGGGTCATTCAGACTTTCTTCCGTATAGTCATGAAGTTGTCCATCCTCCGAAGAAATATAGGCTATTGGCATACCATTCTTCTTCATCTGCTTGGTACGAATCATCCACATACACTGCACAGAAGTGGTGAAGATAAGTTTCCACTCTGGTATCTGGGTGTCAAAAGTGACATTGGTATTCAAGCGGTCATTTTCTCGGCCATCGTTCCAGTCATAAAGCCCCACATACTTATCCCTAACCGTCTGTCCATTGACTACCGTACTGACGGCATCAAACATCGGTTGGCTATTGGTATATTGGGTATGGAACCAAGCCCCTGTCACATTCACACGAGTTTTGAGACAATGAATACGCTGGGAAGTGAAAGCCAACTCGATGCCCTGCTTCACCAGTTTACTGCCATTAGAAACCTGCTGATACCCATCCAACACTCTACGATTCTCGTATGGAAGTGTGGTATAATCCACACCAGCTTTCATTTGGCTCACGTCATAAGAACGGTAGTCATACACACCATAGATAGAAGAATAGCGGAAGCCCGAAGTCATCGACTCACGGAAATAATCAACAGAAAGACGATTGTCATTCCAGTTCATATCTAAACGAACCTCCCACTTATAATTTCGTGCAGGCTTTATCTGATAATTGGTAGGATCTTGCACATATGTATGCACAACAAACTTACTATCTTGCGTAGGATTCTCCGTATCATAATAAGCCATGCAGATAAAGTTACTATAATACTTATCTGGATAGAGATAATTGAGCGTAGGCATCTTGGTAGTGATACCATATCCTCCATTCAACGAAATAGACATAGGTTTACCTCCCACATCAAACTTCGGGAAATGCCAAGCGAGATTGGTACGAGGGTCGACATAATACTTACCACTCATATCATACTTACTATCCAAGCCCAAAAGTGTATTCAAGCGAACACCAGCCATCAGTTCTATCTTACTCATGCCTATATTCGCTTTCATTAATTCTTCTGCAAAGAAAGAAAAGTTTTGCAAAGCAGGAATATCGGAATATTTACGAGGACGAGAACTCCAACCGCTTACACTCAAAGGTCTGTGCATATCATATACCTGCCCACGTCCAAAGTTCTTTGCAATATCCCAATTAGCACCTATTTTTATCGTATGGTTGGTATGAGTGGTTTTAAATCCCATTACACCTTTGGCTTTGACGTAGGCATTAAAAGGCTTTCCGTCACAAAGATAGTTGGCTGTATATTCCGCAAACACAGCTTGTGCCTCGTTCTCACCATCCGTCCAGGAGAGAGGCACGATGCCGTAACGCTGAGGTGCCACCAAACGAGTTTGGTGCAAGCGGTCGAGCTGAAGGCTTACCAATGTATTTACATCCACTTCCTTGAACCAAGACTTCGGCATCTTCAAGTTGAAACTATTAGTCAATGCCAATCTACTAAAAGAAGACTTATATTCCTCCACATTGCCATAGTTGATATCAGGGTCACTCTTACTGTCATCAAAAGAACCTGAGTAATCAAAAGCGGAGTTATATTGCCAAAGATACTTCTTATCATTTTCACCTCGCAAGGTATAACGCAATGAACCTGTTACACGTTTATAGTTCTCGAAGTTATCGGTAGGATCTATCTTAGAGTCCATGTAACCTAAATCAACATTCAAGATAGAGTTGCCAGCACTATTGAGAGCCAAACCTTTGCCCAAAGAGAAGAGCTTACTGTAGCCATCAGCCTTGAAACGAGCTGTCAATGGGATAGCACGACGAATCTTCTTGATTTTCACCAATCCACTGGTTAAATTACCATACTCCACGGAAGGAATGCCACGTACCACCTCCACGCTCTCGATGTCATCGGTTGAGATAGAACGCATATCCACACCTCTATTGGTTATGTTGCGATTATTTTCTAACGTAGAAGAACTGGTTGAAGACTGCGTATCCGACAATGGAGAATACTGCAAGTTGGCATCGGTAGAGATAGGTACGCCATCTACCATAAACTGCGTACCAAGAGAAGAAATGGAATAATTGTTGTTTTTAGTAGTGGAACCATACGCTCCCATCGTACCCGTCTCACGAAGTGTGATGGTATTAGCCTCGCCCATATTGGGGTCTTTGGAATAACCTCCAGGAAGAAGTTCCATCAAGTCGGCAATGCTGTTAGGTTGCAGATGCGTCATGGCATCCCTGCCGATAATGGATGACGTGACAGGTCCGTCACTGGCACGAGCTGTCACCACCACCTCGCCAAGAGCAGCAACATCCTGGCACAAGCGATAAGTGGCACCATTATGAAATGGCACATCCAAAGACTTGTATCCCACATAACTGATACGTATGATACTTCCTTCTGTCGTATTTCTCAAACGAAACTGACCATTGATATCCGTGACTGTCGCTATTTTTTTAGATCCTTTCAACGTCACTGTCGCCCCTATGATTGCCTCTTGAGTCTTACTATCAATGACCTTTCCTGTCAAATTTTGAGCCTCAGCCATCACCACAAAAAGCAATAGCAAGAGGGTACTAACCGTCCTTCTCATCTTACCTTGATGCTTTTACCTTTTTTATATGATATAGAATTCGGCTGCAAAGATATGAAGAAAAGGAAAAACATACAATACCTAAAAGTAGGTAATTTAGAATGCGTCTAAAAAGAAAACAGACTCTCCGAAGAGAGCCCGCTGCATTATAATTGCTTCATCGACAGGGCGATACGTTTGCGCTTCAGGTCGACTTCTGTCACCCTGACCATCACGTGCTCGTGGAGTTTTACCACTTCTGAAGGGTCGCTCACATAGCGGTTGGCCATTTGTGAGACATGAACCAAACCGTCATTGTGGACGCCTATATCAACAAAGGCACCAAACTTAGTGATGTTGGTCACGATGCCCGGTACTACCATACCTACTTGCAAGTCCTCAATGGTCTTGATGGAGGCATCAAACTCAAACTTCTCTACCTCGCCTCGTGGGTCAAGTCCGGGTTTGTCGAGCTCGGTCATGATATCGGTAAGCGTAGGCATGCCTACTTCGCCACTCACATACTTCCGTATGTCTATCTTTTTCTGCAAGGCTTTGTCCTCTACCAGTTGCTTTACCGTCACACCCTGATCTTTGGCCATGGTCTCTACAAGAGAGTAACGCTCCGGGTGAACGGCGCTGTTGTCCAAAGGATTTCTTGCTCCAGGAATGCGGAGGAAACCGGCACACTGCTCATAAGCCGAAGGACCTAAACGCGGCACTTTCTTCAGTTGGGCACGAGAGGAGAATGCACCATTCTCACGACGATACTCCACAATATTCTTCGCCAATGTGGGACCGAGACCACTCACATAGGTGAGCAGATGCTGAGAGGCTGTATTGAGATTGACACCCACCGAGTTCACGCAACTCATCACTACCGAGTCGAGACTCTTCTTCAACTGACTCTGGTCCACATCATGCTGATACTGCCCCACTCCGATGCTCTTGGGATCGATCTTCACCAACTCAGCCAAAGGGTCCATCAGTCTTCTGCCGATAGAAACCGCTCCACGCACCGTCACATCCTCATCAGGAAACTCCTCGCGGGCAATCTTAGAGGCAGAATAGATAGAGGCTCCATCCTCGCTTACCACATAGACATCTACCGGATGCTCAAAATCTATCTCGTTCAGCCACTCACTGGTTTCCCTGCTTGCCGTTCCGTTGCCTACCGCCATGGCCTCAACCTGATACTGGCGCACCATGCGCTTCATGGCAGCAGTGGCCTCCATGCGCTTGCTGCGGGGAGGATGCGGATAGACGATCTCATGATGCACAAGATTGCCCTGGGCGTCAAGACATGCAGTCTTGCATCCATTGGCAAAGCCTGGGTCGACAGCCATGACACGCTTCTGTCCAAGAGGGGCTGCCAGGAGCAACTGGCGCAGGTTGTCTGCAAAGACAACGATAGCCTCCTCGTCGGCCTTCTGCTTGCTCTGTGCAGCAAACTCAGTCTCGATACTGGGTTTCAGCAGGCGCTTGAAGGCATCATCGACAGCCTCGCCTACCAGAGCCTGGCACTCGCCAAAGCCATGAACATAATGACGTTTCAGTTTGGTGATGCAAGTTTCTTCATCTGCAGATATGCTGACACGCAGGAAACCTGCCGCCTCTCCACGACGCATGGCCAACAAACGATGGGAAGAACAACGTTTCAATGGTTCCGAGAAGTCGAAATAATCGGAGAAGCGCTGGGCATCTTCCTCGTCTTTCTTCTTTGCCACCACCTTGGAAGTAATGATGGCGCCACGACGGAACTCACCTCGTATCTGGTTGCGGCTCTGCTCATTCTCGCTTACCGTCTCGGCTATAATGTCCTTGGCTCCCTGGAGCGCAGCCTCTACATCGCTCACCTTGTCACCCACGAACTTGCGGGCAGCCTGCTCGGGATTACGTTCGCGCTGAAGCAGGAGAAGCTGTGCCAACGGTTCAAGACCCTGTTCGCGAGCCACCTGTGCACGGGTACGGCGCTTGGGTTTAAAAGGCAGATAGATGTCTTCCAGCTCTGTGGCGTCCCAACAGTTGTTGATACGCTGCTGCAACTCTGCCGAAAGCTTGCCTTGATCGTCTATGGTCTTCAGGATGGTTTCCTTGCGCTTCGCCATCTCCTTATATTTCTCGTTGGCCTGAGCCACCGCCTCTATCTTCACCTCGTCCATGTTGCCGGTTTTCTCCTTACGGTAGCGGGAGATGAAGGGAATAGTACAACCTTCCTCAAGCAACTCTAATGTATTTTCGACAGCCTTCTCGCTCAAAGCAAGAGCGGCCGCAATCATCTTTGAAAATGGATTCATTTCTTGCATTTATTTATTGTAATGCAAAGATACAAGAAAAAAGTCGCAAAGACAAATCTCCTTGCGACTTTTTCTGTTTTTAGCATTACTTATCATTACTTCTTGATGGTAAACTCGAACTTCAATCCTCCTTCGGGCAGATTGGCTGCCCGAATGGTTCCTCCATGCAGCAATACCGAGTTTTTCACGATGGCAAGTCCCAGCCCTGTACCTCCCATCTTACGGCTGCGCCCCTTGTCCACACGATAGAAACGCTCAAAGATGCGAGCCAAATGCTCCTGAGGCACTCCCTGTCCGTTGTCTCGGAAAATGAAATGCCACTTATTGCCAACCTCTTTGCCTTCCAGGGTGATGGTTGTTTCTTCACCGGCATAGGCTATGGCATTATCGGTAAGGTTGCGGAAGATGCTGTAAAGCAGACTTCGGTTTCCCTTCACCACGATGTGCTCGGGCAACAGGTTATGAAAACTCATCTTGCGCTCCTCGCGCTCAAGGGCGGTTTCTCTCATGATGTCGCTGGCCAACTGAGTGATGTCTACCGCCTCGAAATCTATCATGTCGGAACCATCGTCCAGACGGTTGAGTGTGGAAATATCACGCAAGAGCGAAGTGAGTCTTTCACTCTGGGCATAACAGCGCTGCAAGAACTGCTGCTTCATTTCTTCGCTGATACGGGGATTGTCGATAATAGTCTCCAAATAGCCCTGTATGCTTGCCACTGGTGTCTTCAACTCGTGGGCAATGTTCTGGGTAAGCTGCCGTTTCAGAATATCCTGTTCCTTGCGCGTGGTCTGTATTCGCTTGTACATCTTGATGATACGCTCGGCAATCTCGCCCAGCTCATCATTGGGGAAAGTCGCCAGGTCTTCTATCTCAAGACTCTCATTATGGTCGGCTTTATAGGCGAAGATGCGCAACTTGGCCACATTCTTTCCCAAGCGATGCATAAACCGATAAAGCACAACGGTAAGGAGTATGATAGCAAAGATGGCAAACCAGATGTAATGCTGGTCGGCCTTCAACGACTTGGAGAGATCGTTGTTATAAGGCAAAGCGCTTCGGATAATAATGGAATCGGCAGGAAAATAAGTGGCCACATAGAAGTAATCATGCTTCAGGGTCTTCGACTGTCGCTCCACACTCGAGCCCAGTCCTGTCCTCAATGCTTCCTGTATCTCCTTTCGGTTGATGTGATTGGAGAAATGATCGAAGTCGTTTCGCATATTGTCGTACACCACCTTGCCATTAGGGCGTATCAGAGTAATACGCAAGTCCTTACTCTCGTGTTCTCTTATAAAAACATTCAGCTTGTCGCGTGCCACATCTACTGCCTTTCCGCTGCTGTCGCTCAGAATGATTCCCTTGTCGTGAGCCAACGACAAATCTTCCTCTAAAAGGGCATTGTAGTTGCTCAACTTCAACGTGAGCGTGCTTATCTTGAACTGCTTCTCGCGAGCCTGCTGAAAGATGATAAAGCTGACTGCGAACACCAAGAACACAGCCAACACCACGAAATAGAGCCGACGCCCAAGCTTCGACTTTTTTTCTTTAAATTCATACATATCTCCACCTTATTATATTATGCGTCGAAATAATAACCGAATCCCAAACGGGTAACGATACACTTGGCAAACTTGCCTATCTTCTTGCGCATACGGGTGATGTTGACATCCACCGTACGGTCGAGAACCAACACATCCTTGGGCCATACGCGGTCGATGAGTTCCTGACGCGAGAAGACTCTTCCGCGCTCCTCCAACAACAGACGAAGCAACTCAAACTCAGTCTTGGTGAATGGCACGTCCTCTCCGTCCACACTCACCGACTTTTTGTCGAGATTGAGCAACAGGCCCTGATAACTGATGACTGCCGGTTCCTCTGCTCCTTCCAACCTGCTGGCTGTACGGCGCAACACGGCACGCACCCTTACCATTACCTCACGGATAGAGAATGGTTTGGAGATATAATCATCGGCACCCAGGTTGAAGCCTGTCACCGTGTCGTTTTCCGTATCACGAGCTGTAAGGAAGATAATAGGAATATGGGCCGTCACCTCACTGTTCTTCAGTTGCTTGGCAAGCTGAAAACCGCTCATTCCTCCCATCATCACATCGAGGAGCAAGAGATTGTAAGACGCAATGTCTTTCTCCAAAGCCTCTTCTGCCGAATTGGCGGTCTCTACCTGATAACCTTCAGTCTCAAGATTGAACTTCAGGATTTCACAGAGATCCTGCTCGTCGTCGACTACTAATATTCTGCTGTCTTTTTCGTCCATAATCGAAACATTTAATATTACGGGGGCAAAGTTACAACTTTTATTTTGTAACATGCGTTACATTTGATTACAATTCTGTGTCATTTTACCAAAAAGCAAAAGGGGAACCTACCATCCCTGGCCAATTCCCCCATATATATAGTTCTCAAAACACTTTCCAATTGCTAAACACTTAATTTTATTCAAAAAACGAGAAGAGAATAACATAGCAAAGAACACACATCGCCAACGAAATGCATCCCATGTAAGAGTAGATAAAAAAACGTGGTACTGGTTTTACGGATTCACTCTGACTCTTTACTAATCTAACCCAAAAGAAAGACCGAGCGAAAAAAACTCCAAACCACCTTTTACTAATACAACTTACATCGACATGAATTCTCAAAATTCTTATCAATGGTTTCGCAACCATTCCATTGTCTGACTGCAAAATTACAAAAAAAAGCAATACAAAGCTCTTTTTTAGGTGGAAAAATTGTGTTTTACGGGTATTTTTTAACTTATTTAATGTTTTTACCCCCTAATACAACTACTAAGTAACTCCAAAAACATCCAAAAGCCTTTACTGGCGCTTTGAAGCTGTAAGTACCTCAACCTTCGCAAATAGAGAAGTGGAGTATATAAATAGTGTGCAAGGATGCACCTGCAGATGCTTTTAATTCTTTGTCCATTTGTTTTTAGTACTACAGAAAATTGTGTTTTAAGTTAGCTAAATCTATGTTCTAAAGTTTAGAACACAAGTTCGATAGTTTAGAACTTAAGTTCCAAAGTTTAGAACATAAGTTCGATAGTTTAGAACATAGATTTTATAGGCTAAAAAACATTTACTCTAACTGCTTGTCCTACTGAGCACACCAAAGACCAACAATAAGAAAGTAAAACAGACCCTGCAAAAATAAAAAAGAGAAGAAAAAGAAGAAAAGGAGACTAAATGTATAATAATGTGGCAAAAAAAAGAACAAACCGCCAGATTTTATTTTTTTTTAGCACAATGTTGCTAAATTAGCTACTAAAAAATTTCTTTGATTAATTCCTTATTCTTAATTTTGCAATCGATAATACAATATACACTTAATTATTTCAGAAAATGGCAAAATATGGTATTAACGCCTTGGTCATTGGCGAACGAATAAAACAGGAACTCAAAAAACAAGGCAAAACTTCAGTTTGGCTCGCAGAGCAACTTGGTTGCCATCGTACCAATATATATAAGGTGTACGAAAGAGCCACAATAGATACAGGACTGCTGTTCCATATCAGCAAGCTCCTGAGTTTTGATTTTTTCAAACTATACTCAGAATTACTTACACATCCTCAAGAGAGGGGATAAAATAGACAGTTATAATTTTCCTAGAATAACTTGCAGAGTCCGCAAGGACAAAGCGAAAGTGAGATTTGCCGTGAGGCAAGTCTCACTTTTTTATTGCCCTATAAAAAGAGGCAGTACTTACTTTGCCAATGTAAGCACTACCTCTTTAGGAGCTACTATTTTTATATTCTTATTTTATCATGATTATGCCAGGCGCTTCTCAAGGCGCTCACGAATGGCAGCAATAAAGCCAGCAGAATTGACTGCCTTGGCCTCTACACCTTCCATCAGGTTGACAAGGTCCTTGGTGGCTATTCCGTCATTCAGTGTATCGAAGCAGGCTGCCTCAAGCCGATCGCCAAATTGCTGAAGAGCTTTGTTGCCATCCAGTTCACCACGCTTTCTCAGCGCTCCACTCCAGGCGAAGATGGTTGCCATTGGGTTGGTGGATGTGTCCTCACCCTTCAGATAACGATAGTAGTGGCGTGTCACGGTACCATGAGCAGCCTCGTACTCGTACTTGCCATCGGGCGAAACCAAAACGGAAGTCATCATAGCCAACGAACCGAAAGCTGTGCTGAGCATATCGCTCATCACGTCGCCATCATAGTTCTTACAAGCCCAGATAAAGCCTCCCTTACTGCGGATAACACGAGCCACAGCATCGTCTATCAGAGTATAGAAATACTCTATGCCCAACTCGGCAAACTTCTCTTTATAGTCACTCTCGTACACCTCCTCGAAAATCTTACGGAACTGTGCGTCATAGGTCTTGGAGATGGTGTCCTTGGTAGCAAACCAAAGGTCCTGCTTGGTGTCGATGGCAAACTTGAAACAGCTATGTGCGAAGCTGCGGATACTCTTGTCCGTGTTGTGCATGCCCTGAATAACACCAGCACCATCAAAGTTGTGGATTTCCACCTCTTGCTTCTTTCCACTCTTGCCCTCGAACACGAGTTTAGCCACTCCTGGCTCATCGGCACGAATCTCCACACTCTTGTAGACATCACCATAAGCATGACGGGCAATGGTGATAGGCTTCTCCCAGTTCTTCACACATGGGTGGATGCTTGGAATGGTGATAGGTGCACGAAATACAGTTCCGTCCATGATGCTTCGGATGGTTCCGTTAGGACTTTTCCACATTTTGTGCAGCTTGTATTCATCCATACGCTGGGCATTAGGAGTAATCGTGGCACACTTTACTGCCACACCATATTTCTTGGCAGCCTCAGCAGAGTCGATGGTCACCTGATCGTTGGTCTGATCACGATAGGGCAAGCCCAAGTCATAATACTCAGTCTTGAGGTCGACGAAAGGCAATATCAGTTCGTCCTTAATCATCTTCCACAGGATGCGAGTCATCTCGTCACCGTCCATCTCCACCAAGGGAGTTGTCATTTGAATCTTTTCCATAAGCTTTCTCTTGTTTTTTGATAATTTGCTTGCAAAATTACGAATAATATTTTAAAGAGAAACATATTTTCATGTTTTTCTTTCACAATGCACGTTTTTGTTGCGTATTCGGTTATTTTGAAGAATACTTCTTTGAACTTTCTATCACTGAATAAGTCTGTAAAAGAGGCGAAGGTTGGCAATACAAAGTCGCTGGTTGACGGCATCGTCTGAAAACCATCAGAGGAGCAAGCGCAGAGTGTCGAGATATTCATCTACTCCGGCATCATTCATTCTGCTCCACACATCACCCAAAAAGGCGGCACCGCCAAAGCCCCAGGCTTTGATTTGCGGAATATGCGAAGAAGTAATGCCTCCCAACGCCACAACCTTATGGTCGATTGTACCGGCAACATGAGCCTGCTGCAAGTCGTTGTCGGTAAAGGAAGCTGAATATCCCTGCTTGGAGATACTGTCGAAGATGGGACTCAGAAAGACATAATCGCAATGTGGCTTTGCTGCCACAACCTCGTCGAGGCAATGACAGGAACAAGACACATGCCCACGAAAACCCTCTGGGACATCGGGGCAACGACGGTTGAGATGAATGCCAAGAAGAGAGTACTCTGCGGCCAAAGAGAAATGTTCATGCACCACAATCCTGTTGTGCCAACGGCAAGGAACCTCGCTCAGCAAATGCCGGCAGTCCTCATACGAAGCCCCCGGCTTACGCAGATGAAGCACATCCAGACCATGACAGAAAAGTCTGTCAATAAAAAGAGCCTCTCCCGACAGGAAGTCAGGAGAGGTTATTACGATCCATTTCATCCAGAACAGAAATTACTTCTTCAACTTAGCGATGATAGCATCAGCCACCTTCTTACCAGAAAGCAACATACCACCGAAGATAGGTCCCATGCGTGGAGTGCCGGCAACAGCAGAAGAGGCCATACCGCATACATAAAGACCTGGATAAACCTCACGGGTTCCCTCTACTACCATGCGCTCGCCTTCTATCACATCCAGTGAACGCTCACCGATAACACCACCCGTAGCAGTATCCAACTTGATTCCGTTCTTGCGGGCAACAACCTTGCACATCTCGCTGTCGTGACCCGTTCCGTCGATAACATACTTCGACATGATGTTGAGAGGATCTACGTGCAAGCCTTCACGAAGCACTGGAGTCCAGTTGACAACCACACCACTTACCACATCATTCTTGAAGATGACGTCCTCTACCGAGTAGCAGTTGAAAATAGTTGCACCAGCATGTACTGCATGATAAAGCAGCGAAGAGGTACTCTCCACAGAGTCGATAGTGTAAAGACCATCCTCGAAAGTCTCGTAGTTGATATCGAAGTCCTTTACGATGTGCATAGCCTCTTCCTGAATGACAATCTGGTTGAACATCATGGCACCGCCCCACATGCCGCCACCAGGAGAGAGTTTGCGGTCAAACTGAGCTACCTTCAATCCTGCCTTAGCCAGATAATAAGCAGCAACAATACCAGAAGGACCTCCGCCAACAATGGCTACATCGAGATCGAGATTACGCTGAAGTTTGTCAAAATAGGTACTGATAATACCTTTGGATACTTGTGTTTCAATCATTTTTTTAAAGTTTTTTATTTTTTGAAATAAGTTGATTCTAAATTCTCATTGCTCTCTGTTGCATTACAGAGTGTGCGTTTATTCTCCTTTACGTTCCTCGCAGCTCTTCAATGAATGACTGATGCGGGCAGCACAGAAGTTGGGACCGCACATGGTGCAGTAATTGGCATCTACGCTGTTGCTCGTCTTGTAGAACTCCAGCGCACGCTCTGGGTCGAGCGAGAGGTTGAACTGGTCTTTCCATCTGAAGTCATAACGGGCCTTACTCAGCGCGTTGTCACGTACAGAGGCTCCTGGATGTCCCTTAGCCAAATCGGCAGCATGGGCAGCTATCTTGTAGGTTACCACACCTGTGCGAACGTCTTCCTTCTCTGGCAAGGCAAGGTGCTCCTTCGGAGTAACATAGCAGAGCATGGCTGTACCATACCAGCCTATCATCGAAGCACCTATGGCAGAGGTGATGTGGTCATAGGCGGGAGCTATATCGGTTACAAGAGGGCCCAATGTATAGAAAGGTGCTCCGTGACATTTCTCTATCTGTCGCTCCATGTTCTCCTTGATCTTGTGCATAGGCACATGACCCGGCCCCTCGATAAACGCCTGTACATTCTTTGCCCAGGCACGCTCCACCAGCTCGCCCATCGTGTCGAGCTCGGCAAACTGGGCTGCATCATTGGCATCGTAGGTTGAACCAGGACGCAAGCCATCGCCCAACGAGATGGCAACATCGTACTTGGCGCAGATATCACAGATATCGTCAAAGTGCTCGTAGAGGAAACTTTCCTTCTGATGCACCTTACACCATTTCGAGATGATGCTTCCGCCCCGGCTCACGATACCAGTAAGACGAGTATCCGCCAAGTGGATATTCTTCAGACGGATGCCGCAGTGGATGGTGAAATAGTCCACTCCCTGCTCACACTGTTCGATAAGGGTGTCGCGGAACACTTCCCATGTCAGGTCTTCTGCCTTGCCGTCCACTTTCTCGAAAGCCTGATACATAGGCACAGTACCTACTGGCACAGGACAGTTGCGCAATATCCACTCTCGGGTCTCATGAATATCATTGCCCGTAGAAAGATCCATCAGCGTGTCGCCACCCCACTTGCAACTCCACACGGCTTTCTCCACCTCTTCCTCGATTCCGGAAGTTGTGGCAGAGTTGCCTATATTGGTATTGATCTTAACCAGGAAGTTGGTTCCTATAATCATAGGTTCCGACTCAGGGTGTTTCTTGTTGGCAGGAATAACGGCTCTTCCCTCGGCAATCTCCTTGCACACGAACTCTGGAGTGATGTGAGTCTTGATGCCCAGCTCCTCGCAGTTCATATTCTCGCGGATAGCCACATATTCCATCTCCTCTGTGATGATACCTTTCTTGGCGAAATACATCTGAGTCTCACCCTCCTTGCGGTTCTCTATCCATGACTGACGCAAACGGGGCAAGCCTTTGTTCAGGTCTATTTCCACATTGGGGTCGCTATAGCAACCACTCGTATCATAGATATAGACAGGGGCATTGGGTTCCTCGTGGCGCACATCGCCCTCGAAAGTAACCGTTGGAGTAAGGCGCACCTTACGCATGCCCACTCTGAGGTCGGGGAAGAGTTTTCCCTTGAGATAAACCTTCTCTGAGGAAGGATAGTCAAACTTGATTTTTGTCTTCATTTATAAGTTGTATTAGTTTGTAATCACATGTCATTGTCCGTAGCCGAGATAAAGAGTCTCATCTCTTCTACAGGATTCTCCGCATTCAGGATAGCTCCGCTTACCGCTATTCCTGTCACGCCTGTCTGCATGATGGCAGGAATATCCTGGTGCAGAATTCCTCCAATGGCGACGAAGGGGAGCTGAATGTCATGAGCCTTCATCTGTGCCGTGATGTCCCGATAACCCTCCAGACCCAGCACTGGCGACAGGTTCTTCTTGGTAGTGGTAAACCGGAAAGGACCACAACCTATGTAGTCGGCTCCCTGACGAAAAAGCCGCTCCACATCTTCGAAGGTATTGGCTGTGCCTCCGATGATTTTGTTTCGTCCCAACATCTTTCGTGCCTCATCTACAGGCATGTCGTTCTTGCCAAGATGCACTCCGTCGGCACCAGTAAGCCCCACCCACTCCACATGGTCGTCGAGAATGAATGTGGCATGATATTCATCGCATAATCTTCTTATCTTCTTTGCCGCCCGAAGGAAATCTATTTCCATAGCGTTCTTCATGCGCAACTGAATCCAACGGCATCCGCCCTGCAAAGCCAGCTTGGCGCCTTCTACATGGTCGTAACGCTCATTGGAATGGGTTATAAACTGTATCATATTCTTTGTTTGTTTTTGTTTGTTTTCGTATCTTATGAGGGCTTTCGCTTAGTTGCGAAGAAAATATAAATTGGCTTTTTCTTTACCGAATCTTCAATTTCTCGGGGTTGAAGAAATGGTCGACAGGACCGTGTCCTTTTCCTATCTCCACATCCTTGCCTGCCTCTATGGCTTGCGACAGATAATCCTTGGCTTGAGCTATGGCCTGACACATTTCCAAGCCACGGGCCAAGAACGAGGCAATAGCGGAAGAGAGCGTGCAACCTGTGCCATGAGTATTGCGGGTTTCTATCGTGGCATGCTCGTAGACTTCGGTTCTGCCATCGGCAAGATAGAGTTTGTCTATCTTCCTGTCGCCTTCCAAGTGCCCGCCTTTTATCAGAACAGCCTCACAGCCTAACGACAGGATGCGCAGGGCCGCCTGATCCATGTCGTCTGCCGTCTGTATTGAGATATGAGAAAGTACGGAAGCCTCGGGAATATTGGGTGTCAGCAAGTTGGCCATCGGCAAGAGTTGCCGACAGAAGATATCGAGAGCATCTTGCTGCATGAGCATAGAACCGCTGGTCGACACCATAACGGGGTCGACAACAAGTGTAGTTCCTGGATAAAGCTTCAGCGTATCGGCTATGGTCTGGATAGTGGCCTTATCGTTCACCATTCCTATTTTGACAGTATTGGGCTGTATGTCGTCCATCACAGCCTTGATCTGACCTGCCACAATTTCGGGTTCTATGGCTTGAATGGCCTGAACGCCCTGCGTATTCTGTACAGTAACAGCAGTAATGGCCGATGCCGCATAAACGCCCAATGCCGACATGGTCTTGATATCAGCCTGTACGCCTGCTCCTCCACAACTGTCGGAACCGGCAATGGTCAATGCACAAATATACCTCATTTCAATCTACATTTTTCTTTAGAAGAAGAGGCGTACACACACGTACCTTACCAATAAAAGATAATACGGAATAGAAATATCCCTGCGGCAGCATTATCTGCGTCAGGTTCTATGGGTATAATCTCAGCAGCACAACCGTGCAGCACCCCTTATTTCTTGTTGTTGACTTATTATTTTCGCTTACAAAGATAAGAAATAATCGGCAACGAGCCAACTATTCACGGATAATTTAAGATTTATTCAAGAAAAGAAAAAGGCGCGTCGTAAGTAAAAACCTACGGCACGCCTTAAAAAGATATATCTTAATTCTTCAGTTTACTTATCCTCTGGAGCCTTGTCGATGAGATCCATGAACTGGTCGAGCTTAGGAGTGATGATGATCTGAGTGCGACGGTTGCGCATCTTGCCCACCTCAGTATCGTTGGTTGTCACAGGGTTGTACTCACCACGGCCACCTGCTGTGAGGCGCTTAGGAGATACACCGAAGTGCTCCTGCAGATACTGTACTACAGATGAAGCACGCAGAGCTGAGAGGTCCCAGTTGTTGCGGATGTTCTTCATCTTAGGACTTGTGGTGCTTACAGGTACATTATCGGTATTACCCTCTACCAATACATCGTAGTCCTTATAGTCCATGATGATCTTGGCAATCTTGCTCAGAGTCTCCTGTGCGCGGCTGTTTACCTCATAGCTTCCACTCTGATAGAGCATATTGTCGGCCAAAGAGATGTAAACCACACCCTTGAGTACCTGTACGTCTACTTCCTTCAACTCTTCCTTGCTCAATGAGCGGGTCAGGTTGTTGGTAAGCACCATGTTGAGTGAGTCGCTCTTGCTCTTCACCTCTACCAAGTGACGGATGTACTGGTTAGACTCGTTAATCTGGTCAACGAGCTTCTCGATGCTGATATTGTTCTGGTTGGCGTTGTTCAAACTCTTGTCGAGAGCTGTCTGCATAGAAGAATAGTCCTTCTTCATCTGTGCGAGCTGATCCTCGAGAGTAGTAACGCGAGCCTGTGATGCAGCGAGTTGCTCCTTGGCTGCCTGATAATTACCGGTCAGTTCCTTATTCTCGGTCTGACAATTCTGTAACTCTTTTTTGCTGGCGCAGCTTGTTGCAAGCAGAGCGCCTGCCATTGCGATAATCGCTAAAGTCTTTGTCTGTTTCATATTCTTCTCGTTTATTTTTTGCTTAGTTGATAAAATTAAGTTTTTGTAAAGGGTCTTCCTAAACATTAATTACATGCTTCTTTCATTGTGCAAAGTTATGAATAAGACTGGAATAAAAGCCTTTTGTCAAATCCATTTATGGAATTTTAACCACCTTTGAGCCTTTTCTTCTCATTTTTAACGATTTAACACGAATTATGGTCCCTTCTTCATTCACTTTTTCTATCGACAGAAGGCTTCATAGAAGACTCATCCCGGTCATAATAGACGGCAAGGGCTGGTCGTAATAGATGACCGATGCCAGTCATAATAGATGACCGACATCGGCCATCATAGAGACTCCGGCCTGGCCGTCTATGAAGACTGACTACATCCTGCAGAAAAAGAGCGCTGTACATCAAAAACGGGGCAGAAGAAATGCGAAAGTTTGATAAAAAACAAAAAAAACGAGCTTTCTCTTTGTTATCTCTCCTTTTTACACTAACTTTGCAGTCGAAAAGAAATACATTAACAATAAAAAGAGAAAGACTAAGTATGATTCTTTTTTTCAGAACTCCATCCAAGAGTGTGATAGCGACCGAGATTGACCACAAACCATCTCAGGACGAGATCAATGAACTTTGTTGGCTTTATGGTGACGCAACATTAGAGGACGCCCAGCAGTTGCAGGGCTTCTTTGTGGGTCCACGCCGTGAAATGATTACTCCCTGGAGTACGAATGCCGTTGAGATAACTCAGAACATGAGTCTTAACGGCATTTCGCGTATTGAGGAGTACTTCCCCGTAGAAAGCGAGGACGCTGAGCACGACCCTATGCTGCAGCGCATGTACAACGGAATAGACCAGAATGTGTTCACCGTCAACCATGAGCCTGAACCCATCAAGTACGTAGACGACCTCGAGAAGTACAACGAAGAGGAAGGCTTGGCTCTCAGCGAGGACGAGATGGCTTATCTCCACAAGTTGGAGAAAGAGAACGGACGTCCTCTTACCGACAGCGAAATCTTTGGCTTTGCACAGATCAACTCTGAGCACTGCCGCCACAAGATCTTCGGCGGACAGTTTATCATCGACGGCAAGGAGATGGAGTCTTCTCTTTTCAATATGATTAAGAAGACCACCAACGAGAACCCCAACAAGATTCTCTCTGCCTACAAGGACAACGTGGCCTTCTCGCAGGGTCCTGTCATCGAGCAGTTTGCTCCTGCCGACCAGACCACCAGCGATTTCTTCCAGGTGAAGGATATCGAGAGTGTGATTTCGCTGAAGGCCGAGACTCACAACTTCCCTACTACTGTAGAGCCTTTCAATGGTGCTGCTACAGGTACTGGTGGTGAGATCCGCGACCGTATGGGTGGTGGTGTAGGCTCATGGCCTATCGCAGGTACTGCCTGCTACATGACTGCTTATCCTCGTCTGAAGGACGACAACGGCAAGAGCGACATCGAGCGCGACTGGGAAGACATCATGCCAGTGCGCAAATGGCTCTATCAGACTCCAGAGCAGATCCTTATCAAGGCATCTAACGGTGCTTCCGACTTCGGTAACAAGTTCGGTCAGCCTCTTATCACCGGTTCTGTGCTCACCTTCGAGCACGAGGAGAATGGTGAGAAGTATGCTTATGACAAGGTCATCATGCTTGCTGGTGGTGTAGGCTACGGCAAGAAGCGTGATTACAAGAAGGGAGAGCCACAGAAGGGCAACAAGGTGGTCGTTGTAGGTGGCGACAACTATCGCATCGGTCTCGGTGGCGGTTCTGTTTCTTCTGTAGATACTGGTCGCTACAGCAACGGTATCGAGTTGAATGCGGTTCAGCGTGCCAACCCTGAGATGCAGAAGCGTGCTTACAACTTGGTTCGCGCACTCGTTGAGAACGACGAGAACCCTGTAGTCAGCATCCACGACCACGGTTCTGCAGGTCACCTGAACTGTCTCTCTGAGTTGGTAGAAGAGTGCGGTGGCGAAATCGACATGGCTAAATTGCCTATCGGTGACAAGACTTTGAGCGCCAAGGAAATCATCGCCAACGAGAGTCAGGAGCGCATGGGGCTGCTCATTCAAGAGGAACACCTCGGCCACGTGCGCAAGATCGCTGAGCGTGAACGTGCCCCGATGTATGTCGTCGGTGAGACCACGGGCGATGCCCATTTCAGTTTTGTGCAGGCCGACGGCCGCAAGCCCTTCGACCTCGACGTCGCCCAGATGTTCGGCCACTCGCCCAAGACCGTCATGGTCGACGAGACGGTCAAGCGCACCTACAAGGACGTATGCTACGACGCTGCCCGCGTCGACGACTATATCAACCGCGTGCTCCAGCTTGAGGCCGTGGCTTGCAAGGACTGGCTGACCAACAAGGTAGACCGCTCCGTGACAGGCAAGGTGGCCCGCCAGCAGTGCCAGGGTGAGCTCCAGTTGCCGCTCTCCGACTGTGGCGTGGTGGCTCTCGACTACCGCGGCCGCCGCGGCATCGCCACCGCCATCGGCCACGCACCGCAGGCCGGCCTCGCCTCGCCGGCGGCAGGTTCCGTGCTCTCCGTCTCCGAGTCACTGACCAACCTCGTCTGGGCACCGCTGGCCGACGGTCTCGACACCGTCTCGCTGTCGGCCAACTGGATGTGGCCCTGCCGCTCACAGAAGGGGGAGGACGCCCGTCTCTACGAAGGTGTCAAGGCGCTCTCCGACTTCTGCTGCCAACTGGGCATCAACGTGCCCACGGGCAAGGACTCGCTCTCGCTCTCACAGCAGTATCCCGGCGGTGAGAAGATCATCTCACCGGGCACGGTCATCGTCTCGGCTGGCGGTGAGGTGAGCGACGTGCGCAAGGTCGTCTCTCCCGTCGTCGTCAACGACGCCAAGACAACACTCTACCACATCGACTTCTCGTGCGACGACCTCCGCCTCGGCGGTTCGGCCTTCGCCCAGAGTCTCGGCTGCGTGGGCAGTGACGTGCCGACGGTGCGCGACGCGGACTATTTCCGCAGCGCCTTCAATGCCGTGCAGCACCTTGTGCGCCATGGTCTCCTGCTGGCCGGGCACGACATATCGGCTGGCGGTCTTATCACGTGTCTGCTCGAGATGTGTTTCGCCAATACCGAGGGCGGTCTGGAGATCACGGCAGACTGTTTCAAGAAAGCCGATCTCGTCAAGGCGCTCTTCGCCGAAAACCCCGGTGTGGTTGTCCAAGTGGCCGACCATGACAAGAAGGCTTTCAAGAAAGTGCTCGACGACGCCGGCGTGGCCTACGCCAAACTCGGTCGCCCCACCGACGAGCGCCATATCCTCGTCGAGAAAGACGGTGCCACCTACCAGTTCGGCATCGACTACCTGCGCGACGTGTGGTACAAGACGTCATACCTTCTCGACACGAAGCAGAGCCTGAACGGCTGTGCCCGCCAGCGTTTCGAAAACTATAAGGAACAGCCCATTGAATTCAACCTAGCGCCCGATTTCCGCGGTACTTTCGCCAGTCTCGGCATCGACCCCGACCGCCGCAAGCCCAGCGGCATCCGCGCCGCCATCATTCGCGAGAAGGGCACCAACGGTGAGCGCGAGATGGCCTACGCCCTCTATCTGGCAGGCTTCGACGTGAAGGACGTCATGATGACCGACCTTGTCAGTGGCCGTGAGACGCTCGACGACGTCAACATGATCGTCTTCTGCGGCGGTTTCTCCAACTCCGACGTGCTCGGCTCGGCCAAGGGCTGGGCTGGTGCCTTCCTCTACAATCCGTTGGCCAAGGACGCCCTCGACCGCTTCTATGCCCGCGAGGACACACTCTCGCTCGGCGTCTGCAATGGATGCCAGCTGATGGTGGAGCTCAATCTCATCAACCCGCTTCACCACCAGCGCGCCCGTATGCTGCACAACGACTCGCACAAGTTCGAGAGCGCCTTCCTCGGCGTCACCGTCCCGACCAACCGCAGTGTCATGTTCGGATCGCTCAGCGGCGAGCGCTTGGGCATCTGGGTGGCCCACGGCGAGGGCAAATTCTCTCTGCCGCTGCCCGAGGACGACTACAATGTGGTGCTGAAGTACAGCTACGACGCCTATCCCGGCAATCCCAACGGCTCTGACTACGCCGTGGCCGGTATTGCCAGTCCCGATGGCCGTCACTTGGCCATGATGCCCCACTTGGAGCGTGCCTTCTATCCCTGGCAGTGCGCCTACTATCCCGCCGAACGCCGCAAGGACGACGTCACCCCGTGGATTGAGGCCTTCGTCAATGCCCGCAAGTGGGTTGAGGCCCACAAGGGCTAAGCGCCATACAACTGCCACAAGCAGCCAGTTTTCAAGATAACCGGCGGACGGTCTCGCTCTGAGACTGTCCGCCGGTTGTTTGGTTCAAAGGTGGTACAGGCATGGAGACGTCCGGATGCCGTCGCAGGCCTCAATGTTCCAGTCTGCTGTAGAGTCCAACTGTAGATGCAGGGTTAGGGAAAGTTCTCGTAGAACCTGTTCTCTGGCGTGTCGAAGTTGATTTTCTCCTTGGGCCTTCGGTTCAGTCAGTACTGCATCGCCTTAATCCCGAATGCGTAATTGTTGGCAAATGGTCTGTTTGGGGCTTTGCCATTGGGGGCTTTGCACCCCCGCCGTTAGGCATTCCTCGCGGTGTTCTTCATAGTTTTGGGTGTGCGCCACACTATGAGAATGTTGCATTTCTATTTGGGCAATTTAAAATTGTCCGTCTGTCCGTTTGGCCAGTGAGAAAAATCCTCCTAAATTTGTAGACGAAGGTATTTCATTTTAATTCAACATGATAAATATGAGAAAATCTACTCGACTATTCGCCCTGATGATGGGCCTGTTCAGCGTGGTAGCGGCTTGGGGTGAGGCCCCGTTCAAGGTGACCAGCATCGTCGATGGCCAGTTTGCAGCCGGTACCATGTGGTACACGGTGCGGATTGCCGACGCAGGCTACTATCTCTCAGACAATGGGACGGGCACCTTTATCTCCCTCGACCGGACTACGACAACGCTGGCCGACGAAGACCTGTGGTGCTTCACCGGTAACGACACCGACGGCTATCGCCTCTACAACAAGAAAGCCGGCGCGGGCAAGGTGCTCGCCTCGCCCGCCACGATGGGCGGTGAGGAGGGGGGCGCGACCTACGTCGTGCTCAAGGACACCGCTGACCTCGGGACAGACAAGACCTACTGGGACATCTCCGCTTCCACTTACAACCCGGACGGTTTCTACATGAACCAGAAGGGCGCGGCAGCCAACAAGATCAATAACCGCCAGGGCAAACTGGCCTTCTGGACCGGTGGCGCCGACGGCGGCTCGACGATCTATTTCAGTTTTGCAAGGGCCACGCTCCCCGTCACGACAGACAACGGCACGTTCACCGCCAGCAACCCCAACAAGACTTGGCACGCCAACTGGAAGAGCAGTGACAACGCGGAGCTCGACCTGAATCTCAACTGCGGTTACAACAACATGGCGCCGAACGGAAGTGACATCAACGCCTATGTCGGCTTGTATTCTCCGGCAACCTATACGCTCTCTGTCGCTGCCAAATACGTCATCACCGGCTACAGATTCGACTTCGTGGATGTCGCTAGCGGCAAGCACGTCACCGTCCAGGCTGGCGACCAGACGTTCACCTCATCCTCCGACGACCAGCACGTCGCTGTCAGTGGTCTCAGCGAGCAGACAGCCGCGTTCGTGCTCAGCGGCGGTAACAACGGCATCACGCTCAAGAACTTCACGGTCGACATCGCCCCCTCGGAAAAGGCCGTCGTTCCGCAGACCGACATATTTGTCTCCAAATCTGGTACCATTCCTTATCGCATCCCCGCTGTGGCCCGCGCCTATAACGGCGACCTTATCGCCGTGGCCGACTATCGCTGGAGCGGCAAGGACATCGGTATGGGCGGTGACAACGGCGGACGCATCGACACTCACGCCCGTATCAGCAAGGACAACGGCAAGACGTGGGGTGAGCAGTTCACTATAGCTGAAGGCAAAGGTGCCGCCTCGCCCGACGACCAGCATATCGGCTTCGGCGACCCCTGTATCGTGGCCGACCGTGAGAGTAATCGTGTCCTCCTCATCACCGGCGGCGGCAAGTACAGCTTCCCCGGTGGCACGCGCGACAAGCACCTGCTGATGATGCGCTTCTACAGTGAGGACAATGGCCAGACTTGGAGCGATCCTGTCTCATTCGAGGAGAGCATCTACAAGATGTTCGACAACAGCAAGATCGGACAGGTGAAGTCCATGTTTATCGGCTCAGGCCGCATCCTCCAGAGCCCGACGGTGAAGGTCGGAAAGTACTACCGCATCTACTGTGCCGTCCTGGCCAAGGATGTCAACAACACGAACAAGAACTATGTCCTCTATTCCGATGATTTTGGCGAGAACTGGGCCGTGCTCGGTGGCCCGGACGTGTCGCCGGTGCCCAGTGGCGCCGACGAGCCTAAGACCGAAGAGCTCCCCGACGGTTCCATCGTCTGCAGCTCACGTGTGGGTGGTGGCCGCTGGTTCAACATATTCCGGTTCACAGACTCAGAGAAGGCCGAAGGCGCCTGGGGCACCGTGGCTTTCTCCGGCAAGGACAACAACGGCGTGGCCGACGTCTCCAACTCGACCAACGGTGAGATCATGATACTCCCCGCACTGCGCAAGGCCGACGGCAAGCGCGTCTTCGTAGCGCTCCAATCACTTCCCATGGCCAGCAGCCGCGCCCGTGTCGGTATCGCTTACAAGGTACTCGACTCGCTCCGGCGCTTCGACACACCGGCCGACTTCGCCAAGGACTGGGATGGCCGCAAGATTGTCACCAACCTGGGCTCAGCTTACTCCACTATGGTGGTTCAGGCCGACAGTACCCTCGCCTTTCTCTACGAGGAAGCCACCTACGGCATCGACTATACCATCGTCTACAAGAACCTCACGCTCGAATGGATCACCGACAGCCTCTGTAGTTACCTGCCCGAGAACGCCACGCTGCGCGACAGCATCGTCGGCAATGGCATCAAGGAATATGTCAGCCAGTTCACCGACGGCGGTTCGGCCTACGTCGGCAATGTCACCGCAACGGGCCGCGAGTCAATCAAGACTGCTCTCGGCGCGTACACTGCCGCCCCGGGCAAGAAGGCCTACGAGGCCCTGAACGCCGCCATCCTCAATGCCGACAAAATAGCCATAGACGCCGGCATCAAGTATCGCCTGCGCAACTATGACCGCCGTGACGAGGCCGGCAACGAGCTCTACCTCACCCTGACCGGAACCAGCCTGCGCTCTGCCGTGAAGAGCGAGACCGACGAGGCCCAGCTCTTCAGCTTCGTGCCCGCAGACGGCGGTGGCTGGTATGTGCTCAACGAGAAGACCGGCCGCTACATTGGCAAGACCCCGGCCATCTACTACAATGTGCCGACGGCCACGACGGCCACGGCTTCCTATGACGTTGTGTCTTCGACAGACGGCCTGAGCTATCTGGCCTGCCTCCAACCGACGAGCGCCGGCTATCCAGCCCTGCACCTTGACCAGAAACTGGACAAGATCGTGCCCTGGCAGACGACTGCCGCAGCCTCACTCTGGTACATCGAGCCGACGGACATCGCCACAGCCATTGAAGGCCTGCCAGCCGTCGGCGGGCAGGTGCAGCCAGAGGTCTACTACGACCTCTCGGGCCGCAGGGTATTAGTCCCCGCAAGGGGTGGCGTCTATGTGACCGGCAGCGGGCGGAAGCTCATCGTCAGGTGACAATGCTGTGACAGGATTCGCCTGAACAACCGTAATGCAAAGAGCGGCCGCATCACGAACCATCGGTGTGATGCGGCCGCTCTCTGCTTTGCCTCATGGCGGGTGAGCCCGGTAAGAGTGGCCCCCCAACCGGTCATTGGAAAATCATAGAGGAATCTAGCTATAAGCCCTAGCGGCCGATTGGGGATAAACCGTGGGTCTCGGCGAAAGCCTGCCTTTGCCGGCAATGCGCCATAATATAATGCTTCCCCAACAGGCCGTTCACTTTTTTGCCCCAATTACCGAAACGGCACCTTAACCTATTTAACCTTCGGGCGCGTTTGGAATGTTAAAATAGAACTTCAACGAAACTTCCTTAGGGCAAATCTGAATTAGCCCGGAGCAAATTTTTCCGGGGCTAGGGGAAGTTTCTCGGAAAACTGGGCCGGATTTCGCCATATACGGGCAATATGGGTGGCTATGGGGTACTGAAAAAGGCCATCCGCGCGGGATAGCCTTTTCCTCTACTGCAAATATACGACTTCCGGGCGCCGAAAGCAAGCAGTGTTAAAGCCGGAAAATTCTTCGGCATGGTTGGTTCGCCCACTGTGGAGACGCGTTTGCGGTGCCAGTTCATGAAGGGCAGAACCGGTGTAGACTGCGCCCGTGGACTTCCACTGCGACTGTTTTCAGTGTATGCCCACAGCCCTCCCCTGAGCGCCAAACTGCAAATGGGGACGTCGCCGCCGTGGCTACCGTTTGTCGCAACGGACTGCAGTGTTGCACAGCCTTTAGTCCCTGGTGACGGCTGCGTCATGCCCCGTACCGTTTCATCCGGAGCAGGCACAGTTGGGACGCAATTACCGGGCGAATTGTGTGAAACCGGGCAAAAAATGGCCATAAGGCTTGCTTGCCTGCGCAGATTGTTGTATCTTTATCCCCGTTTCGGCACACGCCGATGATCTTCGCATGGAGATAGTCAGGGTGGGCTGTGACATTACACATAATGAAAGGCGTTTACCATGACGTCTTGTCTTTGACAGCTTAGGATCTCGCAACTTCTAATATGATCAAGGAACAAGGCGACGGTAGATGTCCCGGGTGTGAATTTATATTCCCGGCACCCCGGAGAGCCGGGAGGTAACCGGATAGGAAAGATTTAAATACACGGGAAGGGGAAGGCCGTAATCTTCGCCAAAACAGATAATCTTGTGTCTAGATGTATAAGCAACCGACTTCAGGGCAAAGTATGCTATTTTCACCTTGCTCAAACATATCAGGAACCCGGACGGAATACATTCGCCCATCCCAGGCGGGTACACGAGTGTCCTGCAGGGGCTGGCGGATGGCGCTTCGGAGACTTTGGGATGGACACGATAATTGGAGAAAACCGCAGACCTTATGCTTGGCGTTATAAGAGACAATCCCTATAGGATTTTAGGAGTTTATTCCACTTCTCCGCAAAGGGAGATTGTGGCAAATCAAGGTAGGATGAAGGCTTTCCTCCATGTAGGCAGGGACATCTCCTTTCCTCTTGATTTGCCAAGCGTTATGCCTGTCATAAGCAGAACGGAAGAGAATGTGCAGGAAGCGATTGCCAAACTTACGCTTCCTGCTGACCGGGTGCGTTTTGCCCAATTTTGGTTTGCCAAAGTCACACAGTTTGACGACATTGCTTGCGCTAGACTCATAAATGGCGATATTGATGGTGCTGTCGACATATGGAGCAAGAAGGACAATGCTTCGTCTTTACAAAACAGAATCGTTAGTGCGTTGATCCACGAGCAATACGGAGAGGCTATCAACTGTGCCGAACGCCTGTATTCCGATTATGTGGGCGATTTTGTCAAAATGGTGCTGGGCGAAAATGCCACAACTTCATCTGGCAACTTAGCGCACGATTTCCTCAATGTCCTTTGCGAAAGCGTCGGCGTGAAAGATTTTCTTCAGCATATTGCCAATCCTGAATGGAAACAGTATGTTGAAAGCAAAAGCGCACAGCCTTTGATTGATGCCATTTCCTCTGCCATATCTACAGCCAAAGCAAGTAAGGGGAAGGGGGCTGCTGCACGATACAAAGCTGGTTTGAAGTTGATGAACGGAACAAAGGCTCTTTTGGCCCAACTCAAACGACTCATGTCTGTAGGTGACTTGCAATACCAGGTGATCGCGGATAAGCTTGGTTTGGAAATACTCCAGTGCGGCATCGACTATTACAACGGTTCCGACGAACGCGATGCCGCCAGCAAGGCTATGGTTCTGCAAAAGTACGCTCAATCTATCGTTGTGGGAAAGATGGCCAAAGACCGTTGCAAGGAGAATGTGGATATTCTGAACGATATCATTGCCAAACTACCACCAGCGGAGGTCTTCGATGAAGACCGTGCCATAAATGATGAACTGCGCAAGTATTGCAATTTGCCAGATAAGATATGCCATGCGATTGCTCTCCTCAACAACACAAAGCCCCATCTGCAAACCATCAGGCAGAAACTTGGCGTTGGAGACAAATATTATCTTGGAATATCTACGCAAGTGGTTGGATCTGCCTTGCATAATATCATAGAGGAGGTGAACGCTGCGCAAAAAGATGATGATGACAATCCTTTTGAACACGATAAAAGACTAAGACTTTTAACTGTGCGGAAAGCATTGAATGCAGCATGGGAAGCGACAAAAATAATGGATACGTTTGATATGGAACCCGACTTCAAGGTCAAGCGCTACAATCCCAATCGTTCTACTCTAAAAGGATTGTGTGAACATTTGGGGGTACTGTCACAAGCATATTTAAATGCATCATCATCATCTTACAATGAAAATACCACACCATGGGGATGCATTATTGCTGCGGTGCTTGTGGGGGTCATTGTGACCTTCATTTTGATGGTGTTCGGAGAGCCTAAGTATCAGGGGAGCATATTTAATGTATAATACACTAATGAAAAAAACATTTACTATCTTACTTCTGGGTTTCACGCTATTTATTCAAGCATGGGCGCAAAGCGATAGAACCACCTTGAACAAGGAGGTCTCAGTGCTACAGTCGAAACAAAAGGCAATGGAGCGTAGCGTTCTTGATTTGACAAGAAAAAACAAGGATGTTTACTCTAGAGTTGCAAAGTTGAAAGCCGGTAACGACAGCTTGCGTCAAAAAGTTGACAGCTTGGAGAATGTCTGCAAGGACATATCCTCTGCTCAGAAAGCGGACAAAGACATGCTCTCCACGCAGATAGGCAAGGCCAAAAGTGATGTGGAGCATAGTCTGTCCTCTCGAACATCATGGGGGATAGCGGCGGCTGTTGTGTTGCTATGTGCCATTGCTGCTATCGTTTGGCTGTTTATGAGAAAAATGAAGAGCGGCTCAACGTCAATAGATGAAGTACGCAAGGCGCAGAAGGTTCTTGAAAAGGCGCAGACTAAGATGCAGGAAGAGTCAATAAAACTTGACAACAAACTGATGGAGATTGCCGAACAGCAGCTAACGGCGTTGAAAACGGCGGTGTCCGCAAAAGCGCCGACCGGTGAGCGAGACCATTCGCTTGCACTGAAAGTCGCAGACGAGATAGTCCGTATAGAAATAAATCTGTCTCGTATGGACGCCTCGGTGAGGGGCTATAAGCAATTGTCGAAAGCGGTACAGCGCATAAAAGACAATTTCAGTGCCAACGGCTATGAGATCGTGGATATGCTCGGCAAGCCATATAACGAAGGTATGAGAGTTGTTGCCAACTTTGTACCCGATGATAGTCTCGAAGAGGGTGAGCAAATCATTTCAGGTATCATTAAACCGCAGGTTAACTATCACGGCGTAATGATACAGTCGGCACAAATCACAGTAAGTCAGAATATATAACTAGCAGCATAAAGCTATGGCAAGAGTAAAAATAGACTATGGCATTGACCTTGGCACAACCAATTCAACGATATGCCGAATGGAGAAAGGAGAGCCTGTCATTATCAAGAGTGTCACCTTGAAAGACACCATGCCTTCTTGCGTGTCGTTCACAAAGAAAAAGTCAACGAGAGTTGGCGATGGCGCGTACAATGACATGATAAGTGGCAAACGGCGTGCTACGAAGTCATGGAGTGTGGAAAACTCAAACACGTATATTGAATTTAAGCGCACGATGGCCACGACCACTCGCTATCGCACTTCTTACATGGGAAGAGATTATTCTTCTGAGGAGTTGTCCGCTGAGGTTCTAAAGACATTGAAATCGTTCGTTACGGACGAGGATGTTCCTGCTGCTGTGATTACCGTTCCTGCAAAATTCACGGTCAATCAAAAGACCGCGACACTCGAAGCTGCAAAACTTGCGGGCTTTACTCGATGCGAACTGCTGCAAGAACCTATAGCTGCTGCAATGGCATACGGCCTTACCTCTACATCAAAGAACGGCATTTGGATGGTGTTCGACTTCGGTGGGGGCACATTCGATGCGGCCTTGATGAAAGTGGATGACGGTATTATGCAAGTATTTGACACTGAAGGAGACAACTATCTTGGTGGCAAGAATCTTGACTATGCCATAACAGACAATATCATCATTCCTTATCTCCAAGAGAGGTATTCTATAGGTAGTATCTTGTCAGACGCAGGGAAAAAGGTGGTGCTGCGTGATGCAATGAAAACGTATGCAGAGGATGTAAAGAATCAACTCTCTTTCAAGGATCACGAGGACATTATCTCAAATCTGGGTGATCTGGGTAAAGACGATGACGGTGAAGAGATTGAACTCGACCTGATCGTTACGCAAGGACAGGCTTTCGATGTGATGCGTCCTTGCTTCCAAAAGGCGGTAGACATTTGCAAGAACCTTCTGAAGCGCAATAATCTCACTGGCGACAAGATAGACAAACTGATACTCGTCGGTGGCCCGACCCATTCACCGCTTATTAGAGATATGTTGCGTGAGCAGGTGACGCCCAATGTTGATACCTCTATTGATCCAATGACGGCGGTTGCTGCAGGAGCTGCTCTTTATGCTTCCACTATGGATGCGGACGTTAGACCTGAAGATGTTGAGGCCGGAACTGTAATGCTTGACCTTGGCTACGAGCCAACTTCTGTGGAAACGACGGAGTGGATTAGCGCAAAACTACAATCGGGCCAGCCGTTACACAAAGTATGGGTAGAACTGGTGAGAAGCGACAAGGCTTGGTCAAGTGGAAAGATGGAAGTAGACGAGATCGGAAATACGATAGAAGCAGAACTGCTAGAGTCAAAGCCAAACTCCTTTGAAGTGAAAGTCTACGATGAACTTGGCAACCAGCAGCCTTGCTTCCCTCACGAGATAACCATCATTCAAGGCTCAAAGGTCGGTGCTGCACCGTTACCTTATAATATAGGCATAGCTCGTTGGAGCGACACGAAGAAACGTGCTGTGTTCGAGATGGCAAAGGGATTGGAGAAGAGTAAACCTGTTCCTGCCGTTGGTGTAGTAAATGATTTGAAAGTGCCGTATCAACTGCGCCCTGGCGTTGAAAGCGACACGATGAGAGTGCCTGTATATCAAGTGGACGATTTCGAAGGAGCGAAAGGACGAAGTGCAGCCTTATATGAGTACGTCGCCGATGTGGTGATTACGGGTGAGGATGTAGATGCGTTGATTACTGCGGACTCCACTGTCGATATAACATTGAAAGTGGATACATCTGAGCAGATGACCATGGAAGTTTATTTTCCTGCAACCGACATCACGGTAGAAAAGCGTCTTGACACAAGCAAGAAACAGTCCATTGAAGATGCGGCCAAAGAGATTGACCGCGGCATACCCGAGGCGCAACGGAGCATCGACAGACTTAATGCAGACGGAATAGATACAGGCAGTCTGCAAGCAGATCTGGATGCAGTTAAAGATGAAGCCGCAAACAGCTCGGAAAAGAAGGCTGTTCTTCAGCACTTGAAGGAGGTGCTGAGGAAAATTGAAGATCTTGACGAAGGAACAGAATGGGAGAGATTGGAAAAGAATCTTCGTGAAGAGTTCGACCGCCTCGAACTGGCGCAAAATGAGTTAGGCAACGAAAAGACCGCACAACTTGTGAGCCAATTGCGTCAGCGGACCGACCAGGTAATCCGGGCCAAAGACAAAAAGCTCGGTCATGAGGTGCTGGATCAAATCAACAGTTTGTTCATTAGCCTTACGTTGGTCTATCAATGCAAGGAATTCATCCGCCACTACAACGACCGCTTCGCTGCTGTTCAATGGAAGAACCCCGCTCGTGCACGTCAGCTTCTCAACCAAGGCTTGGAGAACATCAACAACAATCCTTCAGCTGAGGTGCTGCATCCGATAGTTTGCAGCCTCTTAGACTTGATGCCAAGAGATGAGTCAGACAATGCAGAACACTTAGTGAAAGGCGGCTAACATGGAATACAATAAAGAAAGAGACTTTTTCGCATAATTCCATGGGGTAAGTCCTGCCTTGTCGAATTGTTTTCAGACAAAATAGAGCATGGCTGCATTACAGAGGTGGGGGCGGCTGCGAATATAAACCCACAAACAGATGAGCACCTCCCCGTTCCAGTACTAGTGAATGGAAAGAATATTCCTATCACTCGAATAGTAACTATGGTAACTATGTTATATTCTAAAGGAGATTACATAAGCAATTACACAGTAGCGTTTCAGCATAAGGAAGGCTCTTATGCTGAAACCTACCGTGTGAAAGACTCGCAGGGTAAAACCCGCTTCTTGAAACTTATCAAATATAGCAAGCTCAACAGAAATCAAATTGACGATAATGGGCGAGTGATAGAGGTGGAGATGGCCAAGCAACTCAGCCATCACAACCTTTGCAAGTACTTGGATTCGGGAAATATGATGCTTCACGGCGGCCAGTGCGCTTATTTCGTCACAGAGTATGTGAGTGGCGAGACTCTGTCGCAACGCATTGCCAGAGACAGTGACATCAGCGTGTATGACATCAAGCAAATCGCCATTGCTGTTCTGTCGGCATTGGATTACCTTCATAATCTGCTTATACCGATAATTCACAACGAGGTAACGATACAAAACGTGATGCTCAACCTTGTGGGGGATTTGGCGGACTTGAAGTTGATAGACTTCGGCCATGCACGGTTCCTGAACCAACCACCTGTAAAGCCAGACCTGAGCGAATTAAGTCCTTTCTATTTAGCGCCAGAAAGGTTTTCTGGAGTAAGCCAGGTGCAATCAGATGTCTTCTCCGTCGGCGTTCTTGTCTACCAGTTGTTGTACGGTGAACTGCCTTGGTTTGTCGATTTGTCCCAATACAAAGGCGATAAAGTGGAACGTATTCTGGAGGAGCGAAACAAGCCTTTACAAATCCCCCAAGAGGATATTTTTGAGCTTGACGACCAGTTTGTCAATTGTATCCTGAAAGCACTAAGCTATGATGTTGATGACAGATTCCAATCTGCACGTGATTTCATTCAGGCTATCAATGGGGAGGTCAAGGTCGGTAAACAAGACACCCGGCAGAAGGTGAAAGCCGGAGAACCAAGGAAAAAAACGGACAAGCCGTCATTATCCCGTAAGGCGTCTGGGCCCGGTTTTGCTGCGATAGCTGGAATGGAGGACTTGAAGCGGCAGATGCGTGAGGAAGTAATTGAACCGTTGCATAATCCTGAAGAATATGAGCGTTATGGCGTTACAATTCCCAATGGTATGCTGCTCTACGGGCCTCCGGGATGTGGAAAGACATTTTTTGCCAAGCACTTTGCTGAAGAGGTCGGTTTCAATTTTATGGAAGTGACTCCAGCAACGTTGAAAAGTAGATGGATTAATGCCACACAGGAGAATATCGCCTCAATGTTCAAGGAGGCAGCGGAGAATGCTCCTACAATAATCTTTATAGATGAACTGGATGATTTGTTGAAAGATCGTTCACGGACTGATGATAAAGGTATGTCCGGCATTAATGAGTTCTTGGCCCAGATGGACCGAACCGGGGAAAAGGGGATATTCATAATAGGAGCCACGAATAAGCCTGACGTGCTTGACCCCGCTGTGCTGAGAGCTGGCCGTTTGGAGAAAAAATACTTTCTAGGCGCTCCTGATTTTAAGGCGAGAGTGGCATTGTTCAGATTGTATCTAGAGAAGCGACCTTACGATTTTGGCATTGATTATGAGGAACTTGCTTTCTTGACAAAGAACTATGTTTCTGCGGACATCCAACTTATCGTGAATGACGCATCGAGAGCGGCCCTCAAAGCCCGTAGCAAGATTACCATGAACTTGCTTAAGGTGGCTATTGGCAATGTAAAACAATCGCTCTCTGATTCGGAGTTACGGAAATATGAAAGTATTCGTGCCCATATGAACAGAGAATCTAGTATAAGTAAACCTCCACGAATCGGATTTGAATAAAGACACATACTATGGATAAAGAGGAATTGTACTTAAAGACCATCTTTTCTTGTATGGTCTGTGATGGTAATATCGCTCCAGAAGAGATTGGCCTAGTTAGGGAACTTGCGAACAGCTCAGAGTTGTTTAAAGGCTTTGATGTTGAAAAGCATTTAAATGCCTACATCACAGAGATTAATGCGAATGGGGCGAGATTTCTCTCTCGCTACCTGAGTGAACTGGCTGCTTCTGAACTTGATAAGGAGCAACAAATGAACATCGTCAATCTTTCACTCAAAACCATTGAGGCCGACAATGTGATAGAATACTCTGAGGTGAAGTTCTTCAAGAAGATTCGCTCTCGCTTATCCTTGACTGATGGTGAAATTCTCAAATGTCATCCGGACAAAGGGGATTTTCTTCTTCCTGACGTTAACGTGAATGAAGAACCTGCCTTAGATGGGATTTCCTTTGGCCCAATTGATTTGAAACTCTAAGCAAGGGAACCTTGGTTGGGCTTCTAGTCTGGGTATGCTATGTTATGCTTACGAGGATCTGAGAATAGGGAGGGAGTTCATACAATATTGAATATTATGACCTACTTCAAAATAGCCACCGCCATTGCGTTGCTGCTCTGCCTGGCCCCTATGCCTTATGGCTATTACATGCTGGTGCGGATCGCCGCAGTGGTGGCCTTTGGTGCGATGGCTTGCGACTATGCCAGGGGGAAACGGGAGAGCATGTTATGGATATGTGTCGCGGCCATCCTGCTGTTCCAGCCTTTCTTCAAAATTACCTTAGGACGTGGGCTCTGGAACGTAGTGGACATCATCGCTGCATTGTTTATTGGCTACAATGTCCGGGAAGGGCGAAAGCTAGGTAAGAAGGATTGAATCTCTGGAGGCTATCCGCTGGGCATCTGCTAGATGTCCGCTTTGCATCAATGGCCTAGGCCTGTGTGAAGAGCTGGGAGGAACTTGCGGACGCTCTGAACAGTTGTAGTTCTGAGAAGATGGTTGTTCTCCGGTTCTAGACCAAGAAAACATATCCCGGCAGGGGGTGCGCATGCGCCTCTGCCGGGATATGCTCATGTTTTGACAGGAGGAATGGGCATCAGTCGAGTTCGCTGGGGGCCTCGCTGCCCTCTTCTTTCTCGCCTTGGGGCGTGTCTTCGGCATCGGGTACCACTGCCGGTGGGTTGCCGCCGGTGTCGCGGAAGTCATCGTCGAGGGCCTTGCGGCGGGCGGCTTTCTCCGCTTTGCGGCGGGCCTTGTCCATGTCCTTGGAGAGCAGGTTGTCGATGATGCCGTCGGAGATGCCGATGACCGGGACGGAGATGTACTCGGCGTGGATGGCGGCGGCGATGGCGAGGAAGATGCGGGCGGCGGGTTCGATGACGTCGGCACGGTCGGGACGCAGGCTGTAGGCTGCGGCGCGTTCGGCTGGCGAGAGCGGGGCCAGTTTGTCATAGATGGCCTGAAGGGCGTTGACACTGATGCGCTTGCGCGCCTTGTCGCGTTCGGTGACCAGCTTGTAGAGCTTGTTGATGTTGCCGCCGGAACCGATGATGTTGATACCCTTGAAGTCTGCCGTGGCCGCCGTTATCTCCTCCTGCATGGCCGTCCACGCGGCTTCGGTGACGCCACCGGTGAGTATGCGGATTGTTCCGATGTTGAACGACTTGGTATAGCGCAGGTCGCCGTCGATGAGCAGGTTGACCTCCGTGCTGCCACCGCCGACGTCGACATACATGTAGTTGCCGCTGCGGTCTTCGAGGCATTCGAGGTGGTTGTCGTAGACCATGCGGGCCTCCTCCTGCCCGTCGATGATGTCAATCCTAATGCCCGAGGTCTTGCGGATTTTCCTGATCAGGCGTGGCCCATTCTTGGAGTCGCGCATGGCTGAGGTGGCACAGGCGCGGTAGGCATTGACGCCGTAGATGTCCATCAGGTTGCGGTAGGCCTTCATGAGGCGTTGCAGGTTGTCGGCCTTGGTCTTCGAGATTTTGCCGTGTTCGAAGACGTCGAAGCCCAGACGGAGCGGATAGCGGAGCAGGAGCTGCTTGTCGAGCGTCTGCTGTCCTGTCGCGGCATTGAGTGAGAGGCGTTTGATGAGAAGCCGCACGGCGTTGGAGCCGATGTCGATGGCGGCGTAGGTCTTGTCTTTAGGCATGGTGAGTCAAGGTTTTAAGAAGGTTGTGCGGCTTCAGCCTCAGCAGTTGTCTCCGCTTCGGCATAGGCGTTGTAGAGTGCCTCTTGCGACCGGAAGGGAGCATCGCCTTCGGCTATGGCCGGCATCAGGTTGCGCCCCGTGCCGTCGACGATGCGGCCCTGCACGTTGTCGCGCAGTCCGTATTCGACGACGCGGCGCAGGTCGGCCTTGATGTCTGGGTCGTAGACGGGGGTGATGACTTCGACGCGGTTGTCGAGGTTGCGTGGCATCCAGTCAGCCGAGCCGATGAACGTCTTGTCGCGTCCGTCGGCGCAGAAGATGAAGATGCGTGAGTGTTCGAGGTAGCGGTCGATGATGCCGACAATGTGCATGTTGCCGTTGAGTTCCGGACGTGTGGGAATGAGCGAGCAGTTGCCGCGAACGAGCAGGCGCACCTCGACACCGTTTTCGGCGGCCTCATAGAGTTTGGCCACCATCCCCGGATCGGTGATGTGGTTGATCTTGACGATGATGTATGCCGGCTTGCCCTGCTGGCGGTTGTGGATTTCATCGTTGATGAGGCGCACGAACTTCTGTCGCATCTCGTTGGGTGAGACGAGGAGTTCCTTGAAGCGTGTGGGGGTATAGGGGCGTTCGATGAAGTTGAACACGGCATCGACGTCGCGCACGATGGCGCGGGTGGCGGTCATGAGCATATAGTCCGTGTAGGTGCGGGCGTTGCCTTCGTGGAAGTTGCCCGTGCTGATGCAGACGATGTCGCCGCCCTTCTTCATGGAGATGTAAGTCAGCTTGGAATGGACCTTCAGGCCTTCGACGCCGAAGATGACGTGGATACCGGCTTCCTGCATGCGCTTTGACCAGTCAATGTTCGACGCCTCGTCAAAGCGTGCCAGCAGTTCGATGACGACCGTCACCTTCTTGCCGTTGCGGGCGGCGCCGATGAGCGCCTTGACCACCTTGGAGTCCTTGGCCAGGCGGTAGAGGGTAGTCTTGATTCCTTTCACCTCGTTGCTGATGGCCGCCTCCTGGAGCAGGTTGACGTAGGAGTCGAAGCTGTGGTAGGGCACATGTATGAAGCGGTCTTTCCGGCGGATGACGTGCAAGAGGCTCTCGTCCGTATTGAGTTCCCGCTTGATCAGCGGCTCCCAGACGGGGTACTTCAGGTCGCGGCGGTCACAGTCTGGGAATCCCATGTAGTCCTTGTGGTTCTGGTAGCGCCCACCGGCCTGTACGGTGTCGAGCTTGTCGAGCTTGAGGGTGGTCATGACCTGCTTGAGCAGGCCGCGCGGCATGGCGGCGTCGAAGACGACGCGCAGCGGCGCACCGCGCTTGCGGCTCTTGACCGCCTTGCTGACCTTCTGGAGGGTACCTTGGCGCAGGTCGTTGTCCAGCTCCATCTCGGCGTCGCGGGTGAACTTGAAAGAGTAGGCTTCGAAGTGGGTGTAGTCGAGGCCGCGGAACACATAGGGCAGGCAGCAGCGGATGATGTCGTCGAGGAACATCAGGTTGCAGTGGCCGTCGCTGTCGGGCAACCGCACGAAACGGCCGCAACGCGAGACGGGCAGTTCCATGAAGGCGTAGCCCGGCTTGCGTTGCGGCTGCTTGTCGTTGGTCATCTTGATGGCCAGATAGATGTTGTCGTCTTTCTCAAGGGCAAACTCCTTGATGGCTGAGAACCATACGGGCATGAGCCGCCCGTTGAGCTGCTGCAGGTAGTAGCGGTGGATATAGCCGAGCATGACGGCATCGGCATCGGTATCGCGGAGCACATGGATGTTCTCTTGGCGCAGCGCTTCTATGATGTCGCGGTTTGTGGCCTCAAACTCCTTGGCATACCGCGTGTTGAGCTTGTTTATCTCCTTGAGCAGGGCGATGGAGTCTTCACGCTCTTGGCGGAGCGACCTGTCCTCGCATTCTGCGATTCGGCTGTGTGTGGCCACGCGGACACGGTAGAACTCGTCAAGGTTGTTGGAGTAGATACCCAAGAACGAGATGCGCTCCAGCAGGGGCACATCTGTGCGTCCGGCCTCTTGGAGAATGCGCCGGTTGAAGTACATCCAACTGATGTCTCTGGGCAGGTAGGTCTTTGCATTTTTGAGCTTCATGACGGAATGCTTGGTTGGGTGCGTCCCGTCGCCGGCACGGTCGCGGCGCTGGGGCACAAGTTCTGGACAATGGTCGATGTCTGGTGGCACCATGTGATGCCCTCCTGCAAAGATACTGACTTCTGGCCGTAGCGGTAGGTGGCGGGTGTTACGTTTCTGTGACGTTGTGCGGCTGCCTGGCCGCCAGCGCTGTCAATACACCTCCACTTGCGCGGCCAGGCGCTTGGCCTTGTCGCGCAGGGCATCCATGTCGGCGTCGAGGGGAGCGTTGCAGACGACGACGCCCATGCGCCGGCCCATGCGTGTCGCCGGCTTGCCGAAGATGCGCACGTCAGCGTCCTCCTCACAGGTGAGCTCCAGTCCGCGGTAGTGGGGCTGCGCGTCACTGGCGATGGGGGAGAGTATCACCGCGCTGGCACCGATGCGCAATGGCTTGATGCATGGAATGGGCAGGCCGAGTACGGCACGCAGGTGCAGTTCGAACTCGTTGAAGTTCTGTGTGCCCGCGAGGGTGACCATTCCCGTGTCGTGCGGGCGGGGCGAGAGTTCGGAGAAGTAGACGCCGTCCTTGTGGCTGAGGAAAAACTCCACGCCCCACAGGCCAGCGCCCGTCAGGGCCGCTGTCACCTTGTCCGCCATCTCCTCGGCGATGCGCAGGTGTTCCGGCGCGATGTGCGCGGGCTGGAAACTCTCCCGGTAGTCGCCGCCCTTCTGCACGTGCCCGATGGGCGGGCAGAAGAGGGTGGGGCCGTCCTTCTGCGTGACGGTGAGCAGGGTGATCTCGCTGTCGAAGTGTATGAACTCTTCGACGATGAGTTCGTGAATGTCGCCGCGGCTGCCCTCATTGCCATAGTGCCAGGCGTGCTCAAGGTCGGCGGCGGAGCGCACGAGCGACTGCCCCTTGCCCGACGACGACATGAGTGGCTTGACGATGCAGGGGTAGCCGATTCGGCAGGCAGCGTCGCTGAGCTCCTCGTAGGTCTTGGCATAGAAGTAGCGGGCCGTCTTCAGTCCCAGTTCCTTGGCGGCCAGGTCGCGTATGGCCTTGCGGTTCATGGTGAAGTTGACAGCGCGTGCCGACGGCACCACCTGGATGCCCTCGCGCTCGAAGTCGTAGAGCAGTTCGGTGCGTATGGCCTCGATTTCGGGGACAATGATGTCCGGGCTGTGCTTGCGGACGGCACGCCGCAGAGCGTCGCCGTCGAGCATGGAGAATACCTCCCGTTCGTCGGCCACCTGCATGGCGGGGGCACCGTCGTAGGCGTCGCAGGCGATGACGTGCTGCCCGAGACGCTGTGCGGCGATGGTGAACTCTTTGCCTAATTCCCCGGAACCGAGGAGCATTATCTTTTTCATGAGTGTCGCGGTGATGAGTGTGGTGTGAGCCGCCGATGGCCCTGTTGCAAAGTTACAGATTGTGGCCGAGATGGCGAAGTGCCGCTGTCGTTTTTCTTGTGGCGAACGGTGCGGGGCGGTGCCCCGCGAAGACGGTGTAGAGTCCAACAGCAAATGCAAAGTTAGGGAAAGTTCTGGTAGAACCTGTCCT
>OIYP01000151.1_pt1 | contig 50023 bp, 64 predicted proteins | sample 1588261 | NCBI WGS metagenome assembly OIYP01 (sample SAMN03283293) | human gut metagenome | biome: human-associated habitat; material: feces | host: Homo sapiens | place: Peru | collected 2012 | reverse complement strand
AGGTAAGGCAAAATTCCATATCTACCTTACACCGCCAAGTCCTGCAAAGGAACTTGATTTTGTATTAGAGTATGACGTAAGTTATCTCGAAAACATTTTTGCATAGGAGGTAAAACAGGATGCCAAAGATTGACGAAACAGTAATCGGGTTTGCGGTGTACGAAGATGCAACGGAATATATCGGAATCTCCGAAGTAACCTTACCCGAAATTTCAAATATTACAGAGGAAATCAGCGGGGCCGGCATTGGCGGTAAAATCGAATCTGTAATTTTAGGTGCGATTGAAGCAATGAGCCTTACCCTCAATTTCAGAACGGTAACAAACAATGCAATTAAATTACATGAGCCTAGACAGCACAATATTGATTTAAGAGCAGCACAGCAGCAGAAAGATACCGTAAAGGGTACTACAGAGGTTGTATCAGTAAAACATATTCTTGTAGTAACCCCGAAGAAACTTAACCCCGGAAAAGTTGCCACGGCAGCGGCAGCGGAGGTAAGCGGAGAGTATGCAGTAAGTTATTATGCTACATACATTAACGGCAAGAAAAAGTTGGAGATTGACCCGCTTAATTATATCTACTATGTAAACGAAAAAGATTACTTGGCGGATGTAAGAAAGGCACTTGGAAAATAAGCACGGGAAACCGTGCTTTTCCTGTATTTGATAGAAAATTGGAGGATTAAACGCAATGGAAGATGTAAAGCAGACAGCAGTAGCAACAGAAGAAAAGAAAACGAATGTGACCGAATCGGACACAGACGGATTAAATTATACCCATGTATTCAAGAACCCTTTTGAATTTGAGGGAAAGACATACGATAAGTTGACTTTTAATTTTGAGGGTCTTTTAGGTTCGGATATGATTGCCGTTGAAAATGAAATGGCAGCAGTTGGCGAGTATGTATTATCGCCGGAAATTTCAACCTCTTTCCTGTCGAAAATGGCAGCGAGAGCAGCAGGCGTAGGAAGTGACCTTATCGAGCATTTGCCTATCCGTGATTTTGGAAAAATCAAGAATAAGAGCAGGGATTTTTTAGTAACAACAGGCTTAACGGATTAAACCCCGGAACTTGGGTAAGAGAAAACGCACTTTTACTTTCAAGACAGACACACACAGGGGTTGATTATTGGGTAAGCCTTACAATCCGTGATTTAAGAGGGTGGATACGAAGTCTTAACGGATTGATAGAAAAAGAAAAAGCACAACAACAGAACAACCAATAGCATATCCGCCCTTGAAATACAGGGCGGATTTTAACAAAGAAAATAATCATAATTTACATAGATTCAGCACTTGCACGGCAGGTGCTTTTATTATGCCCGAAAGGAGGTAAAGGCGTGGCGAGTGCAAGACAATTTCAATTTTTCTTTCAATTAACAGCAGCCTTGGGGCCGAACTTCTCTAAGACCTTTAAGACAGCAAACAGCACAATGACCCTTTTGGGCGATAATCTGAAAGAGGTTAGAAATAAGTTAAAGGATGTATCGGCTTATCAGAAACAGCAGACAGCGGTAGAGAGAAGCAAGCAGAGAGTTACAGACCTTGAAAAAGAGCATGAAAGGTTACAGGCGGAGTATGATGCAACAGGCGGAGAATCCGAAAAACTTAAAAAGAAATTAGAAGCCAACACGGAAGCGTTGGCAAAGGCGAGAGATAAGGCAGCGGATGAAACGGAAAAGCTACAGGAAATGGGGCAGGCACTCCAAGAAGCGGGCGTAAATACGGATAACCTTGCCAAGAATACGGAGGAGTTACAAAAGCAATACGACAGGTTGCAGAAATCACAGGAGAAAGTTGCAGCCATTAACGAAAAGATAAATAAGAATAACGCAGCAATAGCACAAACAAAGTCACAGTTGACAGGAACAATAGGAGCAATCGCAGCAGTAGGAACGGCGATATATGCCGGGCCGGTTAAAAAGGCAGCCGAATTTCAAGAGCAGATGTCGGGAGTAAAGGCAATATCGGGAGCGACAACCGAGGAAATCGCCCAACTTTCAAACAAAGCCAAAGAAATGGGAGCATCAACAAAGTTTACCGCAACAGAAGCCGGACAGGCTATGGAATATATGGCTATGGCAGGTTGGAAAACCGAGGATATGCTAGGCGGTATCGAGGGTATTATGAACCTTGCAGCAGCTTCCGGGGAAGATTTGGCAAGTGTATCAGATATTGTAACGGATGCCTTAACAGCTTTCGGGTTGAGTGCATCAGATGCCGGGCATTTTTCGGACGTATTGGCACAAGCATCAAGCAATGCAAACACCAATGTAGGTATGATGGGGTCAACATTCCAAAAGGTCGCACCTGTAGCCGGAGCATTAGGGTATAGCGTAGAGGATATGTCTTTAGGCATTGGTCTTATGGCAAATGCAAGTATTAAGGCGGAGGTCGCAGGTACAAGTTTAAAGACGGCATTAGCCAATATGGCGAAGCCGACAGATGCACAAGCGGCAGCAATGGAGAAATACGGCATAAGCCTTACAAATGCAGACGGCTCTATGAAGAGTTTTGGGGATGTAGTAAAGAACCTCCGAAGCAGTTTAGGCGGATTGTCCGAAGCAGAACAAGTGGCAGCAGCAACAACGATTTTCGGAAAAGAAAGTTTTGCGGGTATGCTTGCTATTGTAAACGCATCAGAAGCCGATTTTAATAAACTTACAGATGCGGTATATAACTGTGACGGTGCAGCTAAACAAATGGCAGAAACCAAGTTGGATAATCTTAACGGAAGTATCACATTGGCACAATCTGCCTTTGATGCCTTACAGGTAGAACTTGGAGAGTTGCTATTACCAACCCTTACAGAGGGCATAAAGAAATTTACAGAAATAGTAAATGTAGTTACAGACTTTGTAAGGGAAAATCCGCAGGCAGTAAAAACTATTGCCAAAGTTGCGGCTGCATTAGCCGGGTTAAAGGTCGGAGGACTTGTAGCAAAACTAGGATTTTTAGAAGTACAAGGGGGTGTATTCAAATTACAAAAAGCCTTTGAAATTATCAAAGGCATAGGGATGAATACATACCTGTCAAGTCTTACGGGCGGATTTTTAAATTTTAAGAATATCGGTAGCGGTATTCTTGGATATTTCACAAGTGTAAAGAACGCAGCCGGGGGCGTAAGCAGTGCATTAGGCGGAGTATTGAGCAACAGTACCCTGTTTACAAAGATTGGCAGCGTATTTAGCAGTATCGGCGGAAAAATCGGCGGTACTGTAATGGGGGCAGGCTCAAAACTACTTAACCTGTTTTTAAGTCCGTTTACACGAATGGGAGGTAAACTTGGCGGTATCCTGTCGGGAGTTGGAACGATTATAGCAAATTCGCCTTTAGGCAAGGTTGGAAACATCATAGGTGCGGGATTCGGAAAAATAACGAAGTTTATAGCACCTGTAGGAAATGCTATAAAAACAATGCTCGGACCGTTGGGAAATTTAGCAAGTTCTGTATTCGGTCCGCTTGGCGGAGTGGTAGGCAAGATTTTACCGATTGTTGGAGTAATCACAACAATTATTACTGTTATTCAGTTGGTAAAAAACCACTTACAGGAAATCAGAGCATTTATAGAAAAAACATTCGGAAGTGAAGCGTTGGCAATCTTTGACAAGATTGTAGCGGTTATTACGAGTGTTGGAGATACCATTAAAAATATTTTCTCTGATAGTAATATCGGAGAAGCAAGAAACAAGATACAAGAGATTTTTGGCGATAAAGGCGTACAGGTATTTGATACGCTTGTTAATATCCTTGGAAAAGTGAAAACGGCGGTATCGGATGTAATAGCATTTGTGACAACCTATGTAGTTCCTGTCGCAGAACAGGTATTACAGGTAATTATAAATGATGTTGTGCCGGGCATTGTAAGTTTTATACAGGCAGCAGCACCTACGATAATGTCAATCATTCAAAGTATTGTTGATTTTGTCGGTGCAGTTATTCCGATTATTGCAAATTTTATAGCCGGGTTAATGCCGATTATATCGCAGCTTATCTCGTTTTTGCAGACCTATGTATTACCGATTATATCGGAGTTATTCAGTTTTATAACAAGCACTGTATTACCTGCTATATCGGCAGCGATTCAAGCAATATTACCTGTGGTTACTAATGTCTTATCGGTATTGCTTCCGGCAATTCAAACCGCATTGACAACGATTTGGAACATAGTAGCACCAATCGTACAGGGAATTTTACAGGTGGTGCAAGCTGTGATGCCTGTAATTTTATCCGTGGTTCAATCCGTGATTGGTTCGGTACAGGGCATAATTCAAAATCTTATGACCGTATTAGGCGGAATTATAGATTTTGTGACAGGTGTATTTACAGGTAATTGGTCGCAGGCTTGGAACGGGATTAAGTCTATCTTTTCGGGAGCGGTCGGAGGACTTGGCGAAATCATCAAAGCACCATTACGAGCCGTTGTATCAGCGGTTAATACCGTAATCGGTGGACTTAATAAATTGAAAGTGCCGGATTGGGTTCCCGGACTTGGCGGAAAAGGAATTAACATACCTTTGATTCCGGGATTTGCGAAAGGTACAGACAGGACACCGGGTACATTTATAGCCGGAGAGAATGGACCAGAGTTGATTACAAACGCTGCCAATAGAAAAGTGTTTACGGCAGCACAGACAGGACAGATATTTAACAATATCTCACAGGCACAGACGGCGGATAATGTATCCGCAAGAATGAGCGGGGCCGGCACAATCGTTATAAATGTTCAAAATTCGCCAAGCGTTGTAGTAAATGGAAACGGCGAAGCAAATAACATTAAGCAACAGTTGGAACAGTATGACGAAGCATTTTTAGAAAAGCTACGAGCAATCATTGTTGCGATTCTGAAAGAACAAAAAGAACAGGAGGACAGGGTAGTATATGCTTAATAACACTTATACAACGGTATCCGGGGATACTTGGGATATTGTGGCTTATAAAGCCTATGGCAATGAAATGTATATGGATACTCTTATTAAGGCGAATATTGAGTATAAAGATACCTATATTTTTCCGGCAGGGGTTGTATTGACCTTGCCGGAAATTGAATTAACGGTATCGGAATCCCTGCCACCGTGGAAACAGGGGGTAACGGTAAGTGAGTAATAAGAATTACGCAAGGCGTACCGTGGTAAAACTGTACTTTAAGGGTGCAGATATATCCAAGGAATTATCCAAGTATCTGTTATCCCTGTCCTTTACAGACAAAGAAGAGGACGAAACGGACGATATAAGCCTATCCTTAGACGATAGGGAGGGTAAATGGATTAAAGATTGGCTCAATACGAGCAAAGCGGTAAAAACAAAAACAGAAACGGTTACTACAGGCGGTGGAGAGATAAAGGTAGGTGCTATTGTGAAATTTAAGGGCGGACCGGTATATATATCCTCTATGGCAGCAGAACCGACAGTAAACAGGGGTGCAAGCACCTGTAAATGCACGATAGCGAACCATAACGCACACCCTTATCATCTTATATCACAGGACGGACAAAGGGTATACGGTTGGTGCAATGCTTCAGATGTGGAGGGAGGACAGGCAACAACCACAACCAAAACGACCGTGATTAAAGAAAAGAAAGCCTTTAAGGGTACAGAAATACACGCTATTGTGATACAAAAAAATCCGTATTCAGACGGAAAAGATAAAATATTGGATTGTGGAAAGTTTGAGATTGACAGCGTGAGTTATCAAGGACCACCGCAGAAATTAACCATAAAGGCTACATCAATACCGTATAGCACAAAGTTACGGCAGGAAAAGAAATCTAAGACTTGGGAGAATACCAATCTTAAAAATATAGCAGAAAAAATAGGCAAGGGTAACAGCATGAAAGTAATGTATCTTTCAAGTCACAACCCAAGCTACAAGAGAAAAGAACAGGTAAACACGGCGGATATTGTTTTCTTGAAAAAGTTATGCAAAAACGCAGGCATTTCCCTAAAGGTTACATCAAAAACCATTGTTCTTTTTGACGAAGCAGATTACGAAAAAAAATCATCCGTTAAAAAGATAAAGGCAGGGAAAGGAAATATATTAAGCTACAGTTTTTCGACAAAAACGGCAGATACATCCTATTCAAAGTGCCATGTATCATATACAGACCCGAACACAAAGAAAACCATTGAAGCCACATACACAGCACCGGGAGCAGACCCGGACGGACAGACATACGAATTTAAACACAAAGTATCAAGCCAAGCGGAAGCGTTGGAGTTGGCAAAGTGTCAGTTACGACAGAGAAATAAAGGCGAAACAACAGCAGAATTTACATTAGTCGGGGATGTAGACTATGTGGCAGGCATAACCGTAACTGTATATGGATATGGAGAATTTGACGGAAAGTACATAGTAGAACAGGCACAACATAGTATCACAGGCGGATATAAGGTACAGATAAAGTTGCGTAGCGTGTTGGAGGGTTATTAAATGGCAGGATTCGGCAGTACAGATATACAGGAACTAAAGGACATTGTGAGAATCGGACAGGTAAGCAAGGTAAACGCCGGAGAAATGACCGCAAGGGTGCAGATTCCGGACCAGGGCATAGTTACAGGAGATTTAAGGATTGTAAAACGACCGCCAACCGTGGAATGTGAAACAGGATGCAAGATTAAAGTAAAACCTTGGATTCCGACCGTAGGGCAGTGGGTATTGTGCATATTCAAGCCGGACGGAGAGGGGGACGGTTTTATTATAGGAGGTATCTAATGGCAGAGATTGGAACACTTGGGGATATTGTCTTTAAGGTATCGGCAAATAAGGTAAGAACCTTTGACGATTTAAAGATAGACAGTAAAACCAATTACGCAAAGCATACAAGGCATCTTAAAAAGCCGTTGTTGGAATTTCAGTACAACGATTCAGACACGGCAAGCCTTACCATTTATTTATCTGCTTTTCTTGGGGTAAACCCTAAGAAGATGCAGGACAAAATAGACAAATACAGAAAAAAGGGAAAAATCCTTACGCTTATTATCGGCGGTAAGAAATACGGCAGTCAATGGGTTATAACAGGACATTCAAAAGACTATGAAAAGTTTGATAATCAAGGAAACCTATTGATAGCCAAAAGCACGCTATCGCTTGAACAGTACGCAAAGAGGTAGAAAGGTAGGCGAAAATGAGTTTTACGATAGACACCACACAGGAACAGCCTATAAGCCTTGCACCTCAAACCATATACGAGGAAGTAATACAAAATGTTTGGTTTTTACTATCCTCAATAGAATATGATATACCGCTTAACCGTGAGTTTGGGTTAAATGTAGCTTACATAGATAAACCGATTACAACGGCAACGGCACTTGCAACGGCAGATATTTACGACAAAATCGGAGAATATGAGCCGAGAGCAGAGATTGTAAGTATAGAATTTACGACAGACTACGAAAGGGGCATATTAAAACCTAAAGTGGAGGTAGAAGTAAATGGCGAATACGACGAATACGACGAGGAATATACCGAGTGAGTTACCAGAGGTTGAGTTTGTAGATACCGATACGGAAGCACTTGTAAATAAACTGATAGCCGGATACGAAGAGATTACAGGCAGAACCTTATACCCTGCCGACCCTGTAAGGGCGTTTATCCTTTGGCTTGCAAGTGTAATCATACAGGAAAGGGTAAATATCAACGAATCGGCAAAACAGAACCTACCAAGATACGCCACAGGACAAAACTTGGATTCATTAAGTGAAATATTCCATAACACCTACAGGCTACAACCTACGGCAGCGAGGACAACGCTTGGATTCAGCATTACAACAGCACTTGATAAGGAATATGTGATAACAGATGAAATCGAGGTAACGGTAGACGGATATATAAATTTTGTAACAACAGGATACTTAACATTCCCGGCAGGAGAAACATACGCAGAGGTAGAAGCGGTATGCACGACATTGGGAGAGGACGGAAACGGCTTTACCCCCGGACAGGTAAGTAGGCTTGTTACAGAGGAATTTTTATATTTTAAGGAAGTTGCAAATACAACGGAAACAGCCGGAGGAAGCGGAGAGGAAAGCGATACCGCATACTATAACCGCATGAGGGAATCCGAAGAAAGCTACACTACCGCCGGACCGAGAGGAAGTTATACCTATCACGCCAAGGCGGTATCATCTCAAATAAGTGATGTATCCGCAGAAAGTCCACAGGACGGAGTAGCGGATATAAGGATAATGCTATACGGCGGAGAGTTACCGAGCGAGGAACTTATAAAAGAGGTGCAGGCATATTTAAGTGCAGATGATATAAGACCTATGACGGATAAGGTAACGGTCGCAGCACCGACAACAGTTGATTTTGATATTGAATTAACCTATTACATACCAAAAGACAAGGAAGCAAGCACCAAAGAAATCAAAAGGGCGGTTGATTTGGCGGTGGAAAGCTACGAATTATGGCAGACCTCTAAAATGGGGCGGGATATTAACCCGTCCTATTTTTATGCAATCCTTATGGATTCGGGCATAAAGAGGGCGGATATTAAAAAGCCTGTATTCACGGAGATACCAAAGGGAAGCGTTGCGGTATTGAAAAAGTGTGCTGTGACCTTTGGAGGGGTCGAAGATGAATAGTTTAAAAGATGCCGATTTTTACGCAACATTTCCGCCCGCCTTGAAAAAGGATGAAAAAATGGTTGCGTTGGGCCGGCTCATAGCGGACGAACTACATCAAACGGTAGAGCAGACAAAAAAGAATATCATATACGCAAATATAAACGAGTTATCAGAAACGTGGCTTGATGTATTGGCGTATGACCTCCATGTAGATTGGTACGATTACGATTACCCGATAGAAGCGAAAAGGGCGATTATCCGGGATAGCGTAAGAGTACATCAAAAATTAGGCACAAAGGCAGCTGTTGAAATGGCTTTAGGTGGAATACACCCAAAGAGTGAGATAGAAGAGTGGTTTGACTACGGAGGAAAGCCGTACAGATTCCGTATTGTACTTGATACGACAGAATCAAGGGTTGCAGCAGACTATGACGAGATTATAAAGACGGTTGACATATACAAGCGTTTAACGGCTCATTTAGACGGTCTTTATTATCAAGGGTCTATTACTGTGGTAGTAATGCCTAAAACGGAATTTTGGCTATATTCCGTGCCTATGACAGGGCAATTAAAGACAGGCACAGAACCACATAGAAATACGGTTGGTGCGGTCGAAAATGCGGTTATAGATGTAATGACACAGGCAGCGGGATATACGGCAGAATTTACGCCAACAGGAACAAAGCCGGACAGAAATATTACATTTGCAACAAAGGATACCGAGATTGTGACCGAATCGGACACAACAGGATACCAATATACGAGCAATCAAACAGGACAGGCGAAAGCCGGAACGATACCGCAGAGAAACACGGCAGGAGGTGTAGCACAGGAGGGGATAACCGCACAGGCTACAGGACAGGCGTATAAATTTGATTCAGACCTTACAGGAACGAAGCCGGATAGAAATATGCAGTATCAAACGGCGGATGTGGCAGCAGTTGGAGAAACAGAAGCACAAGCCTATCCATTTGAAAGCACCTTTACAGGAACAGTACCCGACAGGGCGGTAACTGTAAAGAACAGAGATATACAGACGGTGACAGACACCGAAACAGAACAATACCCTTATGAAACAGATATGACAGGACAGAAAAAAACAGGTACAGAACCTTATACAAACACAAAACCCGGAATATCTGATAAGGGAATGGCAACCACGGCAGAAACCGAAAGCTACCAATACGAGGTAAAGCGTTGCGGTAAGAATCGGTTATAGCAAATAAAAGTAAAGGAGAGTAAAGAAATGCTGACAGAAAGAGCCTTAGAGAGTTTCAAGCAGTTTGTAGAAACCAATATTGCTTACGCTATGGTCGAGTATGGCGGTACTATGCACAAGGCAAAAATCTTAACAAGAGAACGCCTAAAAGACGGCAGGGTAGCGTTGAGTATTTCCATTACCCCGGAAGTATCGGGGACCACAACAATTACGAAAATTCAGTTGTACGATACGGCTAGTAAGTTGTGGGCGGAAAAAAGCGAAGCAATCAAGTTAAAAGGTACGCAACAGGGCGTGTTGTACCGATTCAGTTTTAATTTTAAGGAGGAATAGAGCAAATGGGATTATTTAAGATTTGGAAAGACCATGTAACGCAGTATTCCAACCGCTACAGGGAAGTGCAAAACGCAGACGGAACTATTACACACGAAGCCGTAGAGGGCGAAGTAGTGCAGGAGGGAACACCGCAGAACGCACAGAACTTTAACGACTTGGAAGAGAGGGTATTATCCGCCGGGTTAATTGCCAATCTTGCAATGCTTAAACTTGGTGCAGCAGAAAGCAGGATTAAGGGATTACAGGGAGAGATTGTAGAAGCAACCCTTACCAATACAAAATCATACCCTTTTAACAATTCCAAAAAGACCCTTGCACTTGCTACGCCAAGGGGTAATTTGGATTACACCGTAAATGTCGAAGCGGAAGCAAAGGACGCAGGAGGTGTAGGAGAAATCCATATTACAGATAAGCAGTTAAACGGATTCAAGATTGAGTACACCGGGGCCGCCAAGGAAGTAACGGTAAAATGCACGGTACAGGGAGGTTACGCATAATGGCAAATGTAATTATCAAAAGTGATGAAAGAAAGGCAAATACGGCAGCAGTATTACAGGCTTATGGAGTAAGAGGTAATGCCACAGCAACACAGAGGGAAGCAGCGGAACACATTGCGGTGCGTTCACAGGAAGCCTACGCAGAATTAAGAAGAATGGGAGGTAACAGATAATGGCAGCAGCAAAGATTATTGTAGTTGAGAAAAACGAGGGCGAGAAAATCGCCTATGACGTATCCACGACAAAAATTATTTTCGGGGATGATGATTTAATGGTAAACATCAAGAACCGAGAGCGTGACGAAGAGGTAACGCTTGATATTTGCAAGGATACGCAGGACGGCTTAACCGTTGGCGTGAATACCGAAGCAAGGGAGTATGTGGCACAGGTCATTATCCCGGCAAGGGAATATGAGATTGTGGATACAGGAGAAAAGGACGAGGACGGAAAGGCGATTACAAAGCGTGAACCTGTACCGTTCGACATGAAGAAATGTACGCTTGTATTATGGGCGTTAATTTAATTTTAAGGAGGATAAAATACAATGGCAAACTTTGACGATTTACAGGGTGCAGTAGCACAGTTTGGGGCAAACAACAAGGTAATTTTTGACGATACCGGGATGCCTAGCATCATGGTAGCAGTACCAAAGGCAAAGTATAGTGATGTAATCACAGGCGGAACAGATGAAACATTACCGTTTTGGATTATGGACGGAGAGGAAAAGAACGTAATTTATGTGTCTAAGTTCCTCAATATCGTAGAAAATGACCGTGCCTATTCTTTAGGCGGATACCTGCCTAGAAATTATATCAACTTTGACCAGTCTGTAACAGCTTGCAAAAAGAAAGGTGCGGGTTGGCACTTAAATCAGACAGGTATATTTGCGTACCTTAACCTGTTATCACAGAAAATGGGTACTGTACCACACGGAAACACAAACTACGGCAAGGATTATTACCACCCTTACGAAAGGGGAACAATGCCACAGGGAGAAACACAGAGAACACTTACAGGAAGCGGGCAGCCTACATGGTATCACAATCACGATATGTCGGGCATTGCGGACATTAACGGCAACCTTTGGGAGTGGACCGGTGGATTACGCCTTATGAATGGAGAAATTCAGATTATCCCTTATGGTAATTCTATGAAACTTGATTGCGATATGTCGGCATCAAGCACACTTTGGAAAGCGATTAAGCCGGACGGAACTTTAGTAGAGCCGGGAACAGCAGGCACATTAAAAATCGACCGCACAAGTGCAAGTGATGCAACATTGCGTATCAATACAAGCGTTACCACACAGACAACAGATAGCAACGATACATCAGAGGTATTTAAGAATGTAAAGGCAGTTTCCGGGGTAGCAATCCCTAAGTTACTCGTTGCACTTGGTTTATTCCCGGATAGCGGTGTAACAGGATATGGTAACGAAAGATTATGGGCGAGAAACAACGGCGAAAGGTTGCCTCTCCGTGGGTCGGCGTTCCTCAATACTTCCAATTCGGGTCCGTCCGCTCTCGGCTTGAATAACCCTCGTTCCTACTCGGGCGACGACCTTGGTTTCCGCTCCGCTTTTGTTGAGTAACTGTAAACTGAACACTGAAAAACTGATAGGGCGTGCGATAGCACGCCCTTTATAGCAAATACATTACAGTTAGGCGGTTGCAAAAGTGGAAGAGATACAACAGGAAGAAAAGAAGCATAACGGAAACGATATTTTTCATATCAAGGAAAAGATTTATGAAATGATATTGTACGGCAACCCTCAATTAAAGGACTTTCCGAAAACGGAAAGGTATGTACTTGCAGGCGATATAAGAAAGACAATGTATACAATGTTGGAAATGGCGGTACGGCTTGAAAAGAAGTACCACAAGAAAACGACATTGCAGGATTTGGATATTGAAGTTGATGTATTAAGAAATCTGCTAAGACTTGCCAAAGACCCAGACCTATACCCGAAACAAAAGCCTTGTTTAGATTTTCATACTTGGGAAGTGTGGATGCGTAAGGTAGATGAAATCGGTCGAATGATAGGCGGTTATACGGAATGGGTCAACAGCAGGGAAAGACAGAGATAAAAATACATAGGGAAATAATCACAAAGTTACGGTGGTTGCCTATCCGTGGGTCGGCGTTCAACAATACTTCCAATTCGGGTCCGTCCGCTCTCAACTTGAATAACCCTCGTTCCAACTCGAACGACAACATTGGTTTCCGCTCCGCTCTGCCCCTATGTCAAGAAGCCTTACGGTTACGACCGTAAGGACAGTACAAACAGGGTTAAAGGGGTTATTTTCCGTTCCTGTAGGCAGGAAAAAGATTGAATTGCCGTAAAGACAGTTAGTAAGCATAAGCCGAAAAGAAATATATTTGTCACGTCTGAAAGGGTTAAAAACTGATTAGGTTTGTACGGCACAAATTTACAAGAGGTATGCAATGCAAAGCATAAAGAACATATATGAAAAGATTTACGATTTTGAAAATTTACATAAGGCTTGGGAGGAAGCAAGAAAAGGAAAGAGGTACAGGGATGATGTATTGATTTTCAACCGCAACTACGAAGAGCAGTTAATAAATATTCAGAATCACTTGATTTACGAAACATACGAGGTAGGGAAATATCATACCTTTTATGTTTACGAGCCGAAGAAAAGGCTCATTATGTCCTTACCATTTAAGGACAGGATAGTACAATGGGCGATTTACAGGCAGTTGTTTCCATTGTACGAAAAGACATTTATCTTTGATTCCTACGCCTGTCGCAAGGGTAAGGGAACGCATAAGGCAGCCGATAGGTTGCAGTATTGGTTAAGGCAGACCGAAAGGAAGCCGGAACGGTACTATTATCTGAAAATGGATATATCAAAGTATTTCTACAGGGTAGACCACGATATTTTATTAAAGATTTTAGCACGCAGGATTAAAGACCAACGATTACTCAACCTGTTGGAAAAGATTATAAATTGCGAATCTATGAATTTTGGATTACCGCCCGGGAAAGAGCCGGACGAAGTGGAGGTATCGGACAGGTTAGGTAATAAAGGGATGCCGATAGGCAACCTTACCTCACAGATGTTTGCAAACATTTACCTTAATGAGGTAGACCAATACGCAAAGCATGAGTTGGGATTGCATTACTACATCCGATATATGGATGATATTATCATACTCCACCACGATAAAAAGTATTTAGCAGAGGTCAAGGAGTTGTTGAGAGCGTTTTTATCAGACGAATTAAGGTTAGATTTGAATAATAAAACAGCTATCAGACCGTGCAGTATGGGAGTTGATTTTGTAGGTTTTAGAATATGGTCTACGCACCGCAGATTAAAGAAGAAAACGGCGGTAAAAATCAAACGTAATCTTAAAAATCAGATTGCAAAGGTAAAAACAGGAGAAGAAAGAAAAGACAGGTTGGACCGTTCGGTAGCTTCATACCGCGGTATCCTGTCGCATTTTGACAGTTACGGACTTAGGCAGAGCCTTAACACCCTGTTTAAGGAAAACGGTATGGTGGAAAAGAAAGAAGAGGTAAGCAGATGTACAGGAAAATGTGATAACTGCCCGAACTATACCGAAAGTTATTTTTGCGGATTTGCTACGCCATATTGCAAACTGCAAGGAAAGGAAATTACACACAATGTATATTGATTCAGCAGCAATTATAACTATTGCAAGCGTATTAGGGGCATTAACTGCCATTGGTGCGGTTGTATACAAGATTATCAAATGGTTTCAGGCACAACAGAAACAGACAGCCGATATTGAGGACTTAAAGAAACAGGAGAAAGAGGACATAAAGGCAATGGAAGATGAATTATGTTTACTCACTTATGCGGTATTGGCGTGTCTGAAAGGACTTAAAGAACAGGGATGTAACGGACCGGTCACAGAAGCCATAGGAAAGATTGAAAAACATATCAATCAAAAGGCACACGGACAGGAAACATAGGAGGAAAAACAGAATATGAAATATCTTATTTGCGGAATCCTTGGCATTGCTATAGGATTCTTTGTTTTTTATTTGCTTTTTAGGATTGCGAACAAAGACAAGTTAAGTAGAAAGCTACAGGACGGAAGTAAAAAGAAACTTCCAAAGCCGAACTTTACAAAACTTGTATTGGTCGCAGTCCTTTTTACTTACTTTGTGGGTCTGTATATCGGTATCAAAGTAACACTTATCGACTACTCACAATTCGGGGTGCTTGCCACATACATAGCAACCCCGACCACTACAGTAATTGCCTTGTATTGTTGGAAAGCCAAGGCAGAAAACATTATCAAAATCAAAAAGGGATACCCCGAGGAAACAAAGGATATTTCTGTTGATTTAAACAACATCAATATTTAAGGAGGTACGGCGTTATGGGAAAAACAATAACAGCCGGATTTATCAGCGATACAATTAACGGTATCGGGATAAATTCAAGTATCAAATGTAACAACGACAATCTGAACAACAACACAAGCCGAAGCGTATCTTATGTGGTAATGCACTATACAGGCAATTCAAAAGATACGGCAAAGGCAAATGCAAATTATTTCAGCGGTGCGGGGCGTAATGCTTCCGCTCATTTTTTTGTAGATGATGCGGAAATTTACCAAAGCGTAGAGTTGAGGGATACCGCTTGGCATTGCGGGGCGAAGTCCTATAAACACGGCTCTTGCAGAAATGCAAACAGCATAGGCATTGAAATGTGTTGTACTGCCGGAAACTACAGAATTTCAGACAGGACAAAAGAAAATGCTGCATACCTTTGTGCATTTCTTTGTAAAATGCTTGGAATTGGTGCAAGTGGCGTTGATTCCTATGTATTACGTCATTATGACATAACAGGAAAGAATTGCCCGGCTCAAATGGTAAGTAACCCTACAGAATGGCAGGAGTTCAAAAACAAGGTTAAGGACATCTTAGGCGGTTCGGCATCTGCAGGAGGACAGCAGCATACCGCACAGCCGACAACGGACAATGTAGCAAGCTACAGAGTGAAGATTACCGCAGACGTATTAAATGTGCGTGTTGGTCCCGGAACTGATTACGGAGTAGCCACACAGGTAAAACAGGGAGAAGTATACACAATCGTAGGCGAAGTAAGAAACGGTAGCACCACTTGGGGTAAATTAAAGAGCGGTGCAGGGTATATAAGCCTTGGATATACGGAAAAATTAGCAGGAACAACCGCAAATACTCCACAGGATACAAGTTACAGGGTAAAAATCAATACCGCCGTTCTGAATGTCCGAAAGGGTCCCGGAACGAATTACCCGGTAACAACACAGGTAAAACAGGGCGAAGTATATACAATCGTTGGAGAGGAAAAGAACGGTAGCACCACTTGGGGCAGATTAAAGAGCGGTGCAGGGTATATAAGCCTTGGATATACACAGAGAGCGTAGGAGGTACACTATGGCAGTAACGGCAGCACAGGTAAAAAAGGTTGTTAAGGTCGCAAGCAGTATTATCTACTCACAGGAGGGTAATTACGGAAGCGTAAACAGAAACGACAACAACCACGGAATGAGCATAGGTAAGTGCCAATGGAACGCATATTGGGGCAGGGCATTGCCCCTTTTAAAGTCCATTGTTGAAAAGGACCAGGAACAGGCAAAGGAGATATTAGGGGATGCCCTGTATACAGAGATTGCCGGAAGTAGTGCGGATGCGTGGAACAGACAGGAGAGAGAAGCAACCGAAGAGGAAGCTAAGGTAATATCAAAGTTACTGACAACCAAGGACGGAAAGGAAGTACAGGACGATTTAGCAGATGCAGATATTACAGGATATGTAAAGAACGGCGTAAAAATCGGCTTGGTATCCTTAAAAGCACTTGCCTATTTTGCAGACTTGGAGAACCAAGGCGGTAGCGGTGCGAGTTCACGCATTGCCAAGACGGCAGCAGAAGCCACAGGAGGGGCGGAAAAGGTAGGACTTGAAGAAATACACGCCTACGCCTTAAAAGATGCCACAATGGGGCAATATGAAAGCCGTAGAAGCAAAGTATACGAAGCGGTAAAGGAAAGCAATTTAGCGGACGTATCAAACGCCAAGACGGAAGAGGAACAGAATACACCGCAGAAGCCACAGGAAACGCCTACAGGACTTTCAAAAGGCGATATAGTAACATTCACAGGCGGAGGGGTATATAAGTCCTCTACGGCGGAGTATGCGAGCGTACAGAGGAATGTTACAAGCACCTGTAAAGTAACAGGAGTAAACACCAAAGGTACACATCCTTATCATTGCATATCACAGGACGGTAAAGGTGTATACGGTTGGGTTGATGCAGCAGATGTAAAATAGACCGATTCGGTCACAAAACGGAGGAAAATACTATGCAGATTTTAAAATGGTTACTTGCTAATTGGGATTCTGTATTACTTATTGCTATGGTCGTAGTTTTGATTATTTACTTAATCAAGACAGGACAGACCAAAATTTTAAAACAGATTGCAATTAAGTTTGTTACGGATGCAGAGGGAGAGTGCGGGACCGGCACGGGAATTATTAAGCTGTCGGAAGTAGTTGCAAAAATGTACGCATACCTGCCGAGCGTGGTTAGAATCCTGTTTACAGAAAAGCAGTTGGTACAGATTGCGGAATCTGTATTAGCGGAAGCAAAAAAGAAATGGGAAGCCAACGAGAACCTTACAACGTACATTGAAAACAAACAGCAGGCAACCCCGGCAGTGGTAACACTTGCGGAAAGTACAAAATAACAGAATATGCAGTAAACAAAAACGCCCCCTTGGCTTGAAGCCTTGGGGGCATTTTTATATTCTGACAGGATAAGGCAGCAGTACAAGAGGGGTAATACCACATTCAGAAAGTTTATATATTTTATGGGAAATATTAACACCGCTATCAATCCATATCATAAAACTTTGTTCCTGTAATAATTCAGAGTGGTTTGTAAAGACACAACCGCAATTTATAAGATTATCAGCAACCCACTTTTTACATTCAGCAAATTTCTTTTCTATTCGGCGGTTGTTTTCGACCGTTACCGCCTTACGGTCATTCATATATTTTTCATATTCTTTATAATCCATAATATCCTCCTTGTGTTTTTCCGGGGCAGCAGTACCACAACCCCGGAAAGATATTTAGTTGAGTGGTTGAAGCCAAACCACATTATCAAAATTTAAGAATCCGCCGGAACGAATGATAGAAAGCAAGGCTTTTTTACCACCGCAAGGCATATATGGCTCTGTATCGCCCTTAAAGGCAAAGAAACCTTTAACAGGGTGCTTGAAGCAGTAGCCACTTGGACGAGTATAACCAAGCGGATGTTTAAATTTAAGTTCGCCTTTAAGTCTGACAACCTCTAAAGCGTTGTTGATAGTGATTGTTTCTAATGTTCTTTCCATAGTGAATACCTCCTAAAATGTGGATAATGTGAATAACTCTGTGGGTCTGTCTTATTTCCTGTTCCTTATGATGTTATTATATACTTATATAAGTATATTTACAACCCGGAATAATTACCAAAATACTTATATAAGTATATGGAATTATTTGTGCATTTTATATACTTGTATAAGTATAGCACCTGTGATATGATAGAGAAAATAAAAAAGGAGGTGCAGCAGTTGGCAGAGGAAAAGACAGGCGGAACACCTGCAACGAAAGCAAAGAATAAATACAATGCAAAGGCTTACGACCAATTCCTTGTAACGGTCCCTACAGGGCAGAAAGCAGAGATTGACAAGGAAGCAAAGAAACAGGGCTATAAGAGCCGTAACGAATTTGTGGTAGCAGCAATCGAAGAGAAGAAAGCGAGGGGAAAGAATGGATAAATTATTGAATCGTTGCCCCAAGTGTGGAGGTACATTAGAATTTAGTAATTTAATGCAATATTCAAATGTGTATAAAGTAACAAAAAGAGGGGGATTATCCGCAAAAAGAATAAGAAAAGAAGATTGCGGACCTATGGAATGTGGATTTTTTTTCATGTACTGATTGCGACTTTGTAACAGATGCAGAAATGAATTACAGGGGCAAAGATGAAGAAATAAGGATATATCAGAAAGAAGATAAGTATTACTACAAAAAAATACTTATATAAGTATAAAAAGTTGTTGACAATATACTTATATAAGTATATAATATAGTTGTAGCAAGGAGATAGCAGGAAAGGAGTTAGACAATGGAGAACGAAGAAATGAGTAAAGCTGATTTAATCGCAATGTTAGTATCAATTAGAGAAGTGGCAAGAGCCAACGGAGAACTTAAAACGGTAGAACACATAGACAAGATTTTAGATGAAGTAAGAAAGTAAAACATAAAGAGGGGCGGACTCCAAAACAAAAACCTGCCACCGCCCCTTATGTTATCACATATAGGCAGGAACTAATTTAAACGCACGGAGGTAAAAGGGTATGATTACAAAAATAAGACTGAAAGTTAAAGGACACGAAGAAAAAACATTTATGGCAGAGGTGGAGCAAACAAGGAAAGGATATAAATTTACAATGCCGGACGGCGGCGGAATGGAAATATATGGGAATCTTGTTGAAAAACTAGAAATAGAGCAAGAAACATATACAGGAATACAACCAATTGGAGAAACACAGGCGATAAGATTAAATGCAGATGCACCAAGATATAAAGAATATAAATACGATAAGACAGCAAAAAAGGGGTGCTGATATGGGAAATAAACCATTAGAACAAAAGAATACTAATAAAATCGGTGACTATTTTTGGCGTGGAAATACAGAAAAAACAGGCGGATTTAGTGCTAATTTAGTAGGAATGGAATATGCGTACAGTAAGTGTAGTTCGCAATGTATTCAAAACGGAAAACAATGCCCTATATATAATACCTGCATACAAAGAAAGTAAGAAAAAGGCGGTAAGTCAAGAGAAATCAAGGCTTACCGCCTTTTGTGTCCGATTCGGTCACAATGTTGTACTAACTATAACGCACCTACAGGAGCACTGGATTCAAAGGCAACAGACAGTCTGCTTAGGCTGTTCAACAGGATAAACGAGGACGGACAGACCATTCTCATGGTGACACACAGCACAAAGGCTGCAAGTCATGCCAACAGGGTGCTTTTCATAAAGGACGGTCAGGTATTTCATCAGATTTACCGTGGCAATCTTACAAATGACGAGCTCTATGTGAAGATTCAGGATGCACTTATGCTGATTACGACAGGTGGTGAGAAGCATGAATAAAATATATAGCAGGCTGGCATTTACAAATATAAAAAATAATAAGACGCTCTATATGCCTTACATTATATCGGGAATGGTCATGATAGCCATGTTTTATGTTATGATGTTTTTAAACAACTCAAAGGGACTTGGCAAGGTGCCGGGTGCGGATGCACTGGCGTCGATAATGGGGCTTGGATGCGGAACAATAGCGGTTTTTTCATATATATTTCTGTTTTATACAAACAGCTTTATCATCAAAAGGCGCAAGAAAGAGGTAGGAATATACAATATTCTTGGCATGGAAAAACGTCATATCGCGAGAGTTTTGATAATTGAGACACTTACCGTAGCACTCGCAGCAATAGTATCCGGAATTATAGCCGGTATTTTATTTTCCAAGCTGATGATTATGTTTCTTTATAGAATTATAAATATTAAAGCGCAAATTGATTTCACTGTATCTACTGGCGCTGTCGTAAATACAATACTTATTTTTGGAGTGCTGTATTTTCTTACTCTCATCTATAACCTGATGCAGGTGAAGCTTGCTAATCCGATAGAGCTGCTTCGCGGTGGCAATGTCGGTGAGAAAGAGCCGAAGAGCAAATGGCTTATTGCTATAATCGGACTAGGCTGTCTTGCCGGGGGATATTATATTGCGATTACCACAAAGAGCCCTCTTCAGGTACTTTCACTGTTCTTTGTCGCAGTGCTGCTTGTCATCATCGGAACATATCTTTTATTTATTTCAGGAAGCATTGTGATACTTAAGGCACTCAGGAAAAACAAGAAGTTTTACTATAATAAAAAGCATTTTGCGGCGGTTTCAGGAATGATTTACAGAATGAAGCAGAATGCGGGCGGACTAGCGAGTATATGCGTGCTTTCCACAATGGTGCTGGTTGTTGTTTCCACAACCGTGAGCATGTATGCGGGCATGGAGGGAGAACTTAAGCAGAGATATCCTTCAGATATCAGTGTATATAGCTGGTATAAGGAAGTGCCGGATGATGTGAATCTGGATGATGCACTTAAAGAAGCTGCTGCAGATTCGGATAAAATAATAGCTGACTCTGCTTGTAATGTTAAAGACAGCAAAAGCTACACTTATTTTAGCTGGCCAGTGTTTAGAGAGGGGACAGAGTTTAAGCCGGTGTTAAGTTTCGATAACGATATTTCCCTGTTGTATTTTGTCACAGGAGATGAAATTGATAAGATGGAGACCGGCTTTAAAGAGAGGCTGAATAAAAAAATCCCACAGCTTGATACCGGTTCGGTGGCTGTTTATGGAACAGAAAAGTTTAATGGCGATATAATTAATCTGTTTGGCAAAGAATTTAAAGTGGCTGCGTCAGAAAAAACTGCTGTAAGTAAAGACAGCTATATGTCCTCTATGTATAGTGGTGTGTACTATGTAGTGGTAGACAGCAAGGCAACACTTGCAGAGATATTTAACCTGAACAGCTCGCTGGGAGAGGATAGTGTGCCGACTATGCTCAACAATGAAATTGATTATAATCTGTATGGCAACAGTGAGGATAAGCTTGCTGTGGCAAAGGCCCTGGATAAGCATTTTGAGGAAAATAGTGTAAAATCAGATGTGTCAGGCTTCTATGAGGAAAGCCGTGATGCAAACAGAGAACAGATTTATGTATTGTATGGTGGCCTGTTCTTTATCGGAATATTCCTTGGAACGATGTTTCTTATGGTTACTGTGATGATTATTTTCTATAAGCAGATTTCAGAGGGCTATGATGACAAAGCACGCTATGAGATTATGGAGAAGGTAGGCATGAGCAATGACGAGGTGAAGAAATCCATTACTTCACAGGTGCGTATGGTATTTTTCCTGCCGATTATACTTGCTACGTGTCATCTTGCAGCAGCATTTCCTCTGCTTCGCAGACTGCTTGTCATGTGCAATCTTACGGATGTTAAGTTAATTGTAATCTGCATGACTGCTACGCTTTTGGTGTTTATGGTCATATACTATATTGTTTTCAAGATTACTTCGAGAGCATACTACAGGATTGTGGGAAACCAGATTTAGGGGTTTCATATGAATTATTAATGCGCTATAATAGGACATAGCAATGATGCGTAAGAATATAGAGCGAGAGGAACAGGCAGTATGAGCATGACAGAAACAATTAAACTATACGACAGGGATGCATATGTCACAGAGTTTGAGGCAGATATTATATCCTGCGAGCCGAACAAGGCAGATGATAAGCAGTTTGATATAATATTAAATCAGACTTTATTTTTCCCGGAGGAGGGCGGACAGAGCCCGGACATGGGAATACTTGGTGGCTACAGGGTCGTTGACGTGCAGATTAAGAATGGAGTCATTACTCATACTGTGGATATCTCCGCAGGCGATTGCTGCATAATGGGCAAAGAAGAGGCTCAGACAGAAAAGAATGCTGATGGACAGATTACAGGTATGGAGTGCGCTTCTGAGAAAGCTGAGCTTGCAGCAGGCGTCCACGTACATGGCAAAATAGACTGGCAGCATCGTTTTTACAATATGCAGCAACACAGTGGAGAGCACATTTTTTCGGGAATTGTCCACCGCAGATTTGGATTTGAGAATGTGGGCTTTCATCTGAGTGATTCTGTAGTGACAATGGATTTCAGTGGAGTGATTTCACCGGAGAATATAGCAGAGGTGGAGCATGAGGTAAATGTAGCCATTTCAAAAAATATTCCGATAGAGGTGACATATCCGTCAAGGGATGAGCTTGCGCAGATGGAGTACAGAAGCAAAATCGAGATTGAAGGACAGGTCAGAATAGTGACAGTGCCGGGGTATGATGTGTGTGCATGCTGTGCGCCGCATGTGAAGCGCACCGGCGAGATTGGCATGCTTAAGGTTATGAATTATCAGAATTATAAAGGAGGCGTCAGAATCAGTATCCTTTGTGGTTTCAGGGCACTGGAGGCTTTCAGACAAAAGTGCGACATTATCTCAGAGCTCATGGGGATATTTACCACAAATCAGGAGGCTATTGTGGATAACGTCACAAAGCTTAAGGCAGTAAACCAGTCACTTAAGTCAGAGCTTGGCACTGCAAAGTCAGCGCTTTTGGATTATAAGGTAGCAGAGCTTCCTGCTGATACGGACAATGCAGTATTGTTTGAGGATGGCGTTGATACGAATACAGCAAGAAATTGCGTCAATGGCCTTGTGGAGAAATATAGTGGCTTTAGTGCATTTTTTACAGGAAATGATGAGGCGGGCTATAGCTTTATTATCGGAAGCAAGAATGCAGACTGCAATACAGTTGCCGCAGCACTGAGAAATAAGCTGGGTGCCAGAGGTGGCGGTAAGCCGGTTATGGTGCAGGGCTCTGTCAAGGCAGCAAAGAGCGAGATTGAGGAAGTGCTAAAAGAGGTGCTTTAACTTTTTGAAAATATAGTTTGTTGGACGGATTAAGAGCACAAAAGCGGTTTCAGGACATTGCATCCTGAAACCGCTTTTATTGTGAAAAATATATCCAAAGATAATTATTTGTTAGATCTTCTCCAAATGTGCATCTTCTCAGCCTCTTTGATAAGCTCATCACGGAAATCAGGATGAGCAACTGAAATGATTGCCTCAGCCTTCTGCCATGTAGAAAGACCCTTTACATTTACCATACCATACTCTGTAACGATATAGTGAGTGTTGGCTCTTGTGTCAGTAACGACAGAACCCTCTACAAGAGTAGGACGGATACGTGAGTGAACTACGCCCTGCTTGTCGGTGAAGGTTGAAGAGCAGCAGATAAAGCTCTTTCCACCGTTTGACATATAAGCACCGAGAACGAAATCAAGCTGTCCGCCGGCACCGCTGATATGCTTTGTGCCTGAGGTCTCTGAGCTGATCTGTCCGAAGAGGTCAAGGTCTACACAGTTATTGATCGAGATGAAATTGTCAAGTGCGGCAATATTCTTGATATCATTTGTGTAGCTTACCGGGGCACTCATGAGCTCAGGATTCTCATCGAGGTAATCGTACATCTTCTTGGTTCCGGCACCGAAGCCGTAAGCCTGACGATAACGGTCGATGTTTTTCTTTGCTCCTGTGATTTTTCCGGCCTTTGCGATGTCAACGAATGCGTCAACGTACATCTCTGTGTGGACACCGAGATCCTTGAGGTCTGACTCAGCAATGAGTGAGCCTACTGCGTTTGGCATTCCGCCGATACCGAGCTGGAGACAGGCACCGTTTGGAATCTGGTCAACGATAAGCTCTGCAACCTTCTTGTCTACATCTGTTGCAGGACCACCGGCACCAAGCTCTCCGATTGCAGGGTTGTCACCCTCAACAATGTAAGAAACCTGTGAAATATGTACATTGGCCTCTGAACCGCCGTGACAGCGAGGCATGTTTTCATTGACCTCAACGATGATTTTCTTTGAAGTCTCGCATACAGCACCGAGGTGAGATGCGTTAGGACCAAAGTTGAAGTAACCGTGTGAATCCATCGGTGCAACCTGGAACATAGCGACATCGTCAGGTGTTGTTGAATCTCTATAATAACGAGGAAGCTCTGAGTAACGGATTGGTGAGTAGAAAGAACAGCCTCTCTTGATAAGCTTTCTCTCATAACCGCCCATGTGCCATGAGTTCCATGTGAAATGCTCGCCGGCATCCTCACGCTCGAAAATGGCAAGTGGCTTAAGCAAAATACCACCACGTACATTGACATCCTTAAGTTCATCTGTTCTTCTGGCAAGTGCCTTGTCGAGTGCATCAGGTGTGCCTGTGCACCAGCCGTAGTCAACCCAGTCGCCTGATTTGACAATCTTTACTGCCTCATCTGCTGAGACAAGTTTCTGCTTGTACTCTTCTAAAAAGCTCATAAAATCCTCCTTAGATACCTAAAATGATAGTAGCAAAATGCTACGTTAAAAAAATAACAAACCCTATAATCTCTATATTATCACTTTAGAGAGGATTTTACAAGTTGGTAAATGCTGGTGGAGACTTTTATATGACAGCCTCTGCTAGTCACCCTCCGGAAGCATCCATTCCTCAGCCTGCTTTTGGTAATCGGCCGCCTGGCTGCGCAGTGAATCAATCAGTTCCTTATCGCCTTTAAATACATTCCTTGATTTAGGAGGAAGCGAATCAAGCTTTTTCTGCTTCTCATCAGCCCATCTTGAGTAGCACTCAGACAGGGCATGAAGCGCCTTGCCACCGCCGCACTCCACATCGAGTACCGGCTTTGTCTCGAAGGCAGCGTTGTAATACCACAGGCTTGCCTCCTCATAGTCTGCCTTGTCGAAATAGTACGCACCGAGCTCACAGCACACCTCGCTGCAGCCATCAACTGCTACATTCTTGAGGGCAACAGAAAAAAACTTGTCATAGTCGCCATTCATGCGATAGTAGCGGGACAGCACGCAGGTGGATTCGATGTCAGGGCTGTTGCGGTACTCACCCTGAAAATATGGCAGGGCATTGGTAAAATCCTCGGGGCTTCCGCATTTTAAAAGCTCCTTGGCATACATAGTCGCTATACTTTTTGGCAGGGTGCCGTTTTTTTCAAAGGAGCGCTTGAATATGGTGAAATCACGCTTGCCGTGAGTGCCCTGCGGCAGATGTTGTATACAGATATCGCTGTCATAGACTACAGGCTCTAAGCGCACAGTCTCGTGCACCGGATTAATCCATGTAAACGTGCGAAGCCTCTTGAACAGCTTCGGGCGGTACTCTGAGGATGAATTTTGCACTGTGTTGAATTTGCTTGGAGTAATGTATTTCATCTGGACAATCTCAATTTCCGGCAGCAACGCAGCCTTAAGCATCATGAAACGCCTGCGGTTGGTATCGTCGAGCACCTCGTCGGCATCAGGTGCATATATGTATTCCTGCGTAGCCTTGGAAAACGAAAAATTTCTGGCCGCAGCAAAATCATCGCACCATGAGAAATCATAGATTTTGTCCGTATACCGTGCAGCTATCTTCTTTGTGCTGTCCGTCGAGCCGGTGTCCACTATGATGATTTCATCCATCAGCCCTTTGAGACTGTTCAGGCATCGTTCGAGCACCTCTTCTTCATTTTTTACTATCATGCATAAGCTAATTGTAATCATATTTATCTCCATTTACCGGTCGGATGTTATAATTGTATTATAATATATATCGGCATGTTTTGCAGAAATATTTGTGTATTGTAAATATTGCCGGGATTTCATATAATTGAAATGTAATGTTGGAATTATATTAGAATTTGGAGGGAAAGACTATGAGTTCAAAGAATATAGATATAAAAATATCAGAAGATTTAGTACCTTATTTATATATACTAAAAGGTGGCGAAACAGTAAGTGATAAGCTTACATTATCAGCGGTGGTAGGTTTGTTTACTACTAAAGTTATTACTTTAGAAAAAGCTGCGGAGTTGACAGGCAAAAGTATATGGGATTTTATAGATATTCTTAAGGTATATGGTATACCATGGGGAGAATATGAGGAGGATGACATGGATATGGATGATGTTTTTTTGCGTAAATTGGGGGAATAATGGATGAAAAAAATTGACATTATATGCAATACCAGTCCTATTATAGGTTTGATTTCGATAGATAGATTATATTTATTATGGGATTTATTTGGAAGCATTATAATTCCGGAAGCTGTCTTCAATGAATTATGTGCAGATTCTGTAAATCATCAGGATGAAATTAAAAGGATTAAAGAGTGTGTTAATTCAGGAAAAATTATCATATACAAAGTAAAAAATGCGGATACAGTAAAGGCATTATATGGAAGATTGCATTTTGGAGAGCTTGAAGTTATTGTTGGTGCAAAAGAGCTTGGAATTGATTTTGCAATAATTGATGAGCATGCTGCAAGAAAAATGGCGTCGGAATTTTTAATTGATACAATAGGTGTTTTAGGAATTTTGAGCTTGGCAAAAACAAAAGGGTTAATAAATTTAGTAAAGCCTGAAATGGATAAACTTATTTCTAAAGGCTATAGAATTTCAGATAAACTGTATAATCAGATTTTAGCAAGGAATAACGAAGTAAATTAGAAGAGGAACAAACATGGAAAATCATACAATTGTAACACTGAAAAAAGGCGAAGGACGCACTATAAAAGCAGGCGGCGCATGGATTTTTGACAATGAAATAGACACAATCACAGGGACCTTTACAAACGGAGATATTGTTGTGGTGCACGATTTTGACGGATATCCGATGGGGCGCGGCTTCATAAACCAGAATTCAAAAATCCGTATCAGAATGATGACAAGAAAAGCAGACCAGCTGATTGATGACAATTTCCTCAGGATGAGAGTGCAAAATGCCTGGGATTACCGCAAGCAGGTGATGGCGGGTGGTAATGATAATGTGGCTGCAGCAGATGAGGCTTGTGTGGCAGGCATTGGTACAACCGACAGGCCTGATTTAAACTGCTGTCGTGTCATATTTGGCGAGGCCGATTTTCTGCCGGGTATTACAGTGGACAAGTACGCTGATGTGCTTGTGGTGGAGTGTCTTGCACTTGGAATGGAGCAGTTTAAGGTGAAAATAGTTGAACTGTTAAAGGAAGTGCTGGCGGCGGACGGAATAAATATCCGTGGAGTATACGAGCGCAGTGATGCAAATGAGCGCAAAAAAGAAGGTATTCCTAAGGTAAAAGGCTTTATAGGCGCAGAGTTTGACACAAATGTGGAAATCGTAGAAAACGCAGTTCACTATATGGTCGATGTAGAAAATGGACAGAAAACAGGCTTTTTCTTAGACCAGAAGTATAACAGGCTTGCTATGCAGCGTATCTGCAAGGGGAAAAGAGTGCTCGACTGCTTCACGCACATGGGTACATTTGCCCTCAATGCAGGAATTGCGGGCGCAAGTGAGGTCACAGGACTTGATATATCAGAGTATGCGGTTAAGCAGGCTACAGAAAATGCGAAGAGAAATAATCTCTCAGACACAGTGAAGTTTCGCGTTGCAAATGTGCTGGATGAGCTGCCACGGCTCGCTGCAGATGGTGAAAAATATGATGTAGTCATTTTGGATCCTCCGGCATTTACAAAGTCGCGTGAGGCTACCAAAAATGCGATAAAGGGCTACCGCGAGATTAACATGAAAGGACTTAAGCTTGTTAAGGATGGTGGATTTCTGGCTACCTGCTCATGCTCTCATTTCATGACGCAGGAGCTGCTTGCAAAAACGGTCAAGGAAGCGGCAAAGGCCACTCACAAGAGGCTGCGCCAGGTGGAGTTCCGCACACAGGGACCGGATCATCCAATACTGTGGGCCAACTCAGCTAATGTACCGGAGTCGTATTATCTTAAGTTTTTCATTTTCCAGGTCGTTGATGAGAAGTAGATGACAGAAAGTGACGGAAATGCTTGATTTACAAGGGCTGGAAGGCCTTTAGTGATTAGCTTGCAAACCTTGTAAAGTATCGCAAAATATCGTATCACAGTGGTATAAAGTGGTAAGAAAAGTGAATACGGAAATTTCTAGTATAGATGTAGCGTTTTGTGGTATACTGAAGAACAAATACTTTTCTGTGAAAGGGAAAGGAGAAAGGATACGCGTATGACAGTTGATAGAAGAGTAAGCAGTATTGAATCCAGTTTCAAAATGGAAGGCATGCCATTTGATGCAGAATGTCGTCAAAGAGTAAGAAATGTCTTGGTCAAGAAGGTCTCTGCGGCAGATGCAATTATAGAATTAAATAAGAAATACAGAGTATCCAAGAAGCAGGTTGAAGGATCAAGAGTATGATTATTTCTATGATGATGAACAGGATGCCAAGTACTGTTATCCGGGAACAAATGTATTAAAGAATAAACTGGATATAAGAGATTTAGATACATTGCATGAGGCTGAAAGAGACTATTCAGCAGTGCGTCAGGCAGAACTTGTAGGTCAAGGCGTTACCGGAGATTTCTCTTTTAAGCATCTTTGTTCTATACATAAGCATTTATTCAGTGATGTATATTCTTGGGCTGGCAAGACGAGAACGGTTGATATTTCTAAAGGAACCATTTTCTGTTTGGTGCAGTTTATCGAAAGCCAGTTTGATGATTTGTATCGTAAGCTGAAAAAGGAAAATTTCTTAGCTGACATAACCGATAAGGAAGAAATGAGCGAGAGGCTAGCTTATTACCTGGGTGAGATTAATATGATCCATCCGTTTAGAGATGACCATGTTATAATAAGGACAAAGTTAGAGAAATTCAGAAAATCAAGGGGGTAGCACTTGTGATGGAACTTTCCATTTGCTGGTTTGGTCCTCTTTTTCTTTGGAAGGAGTGGTCGAATGGGCATTTGGTGTTCAATAGTGTAAATATGGTTACTTGTATGAAATACAGCTATAAAAAAGGAGACTGGAAGAGTGTGATATAGCCAATAACTAATAAACTGTGTGAAGAGTATGGTTTGTCCATTGTTGCGGCAGAATATAGCAAAGAGCCTGTGAATATGAACCGCAAGCAGTGGGAAACGGAACAGAACTGTGGCGATTTCATAAAGGGAGATATTCAGTATTGCAGAAATAAGGCAGAAAGCTTTGAGGAATTTATTTTTCTGATGGAAAAGCTGGGATATGAGGTTAATGTGGGTGCTCATATTTCTGTAAAGGCAGAAGGGATGAGACGTAGCAGGAGACTGGATACGCTGGATGAGGAGTTTTCAGTGCGGAATTTACAGAACTATTATGAGCAGGAGCGTCCTTATAAGTATGTGGAACCGCCTGTATATCATCTGGGCTATGCTTTGCATAAGAAACCGGCTAATGCTTTTCAGCAGCGGTATTATGGAAAGTTGTATCGTATGTGTGTGGTGCAGAAATGCCGATTTCAGTACAAGTACACAAGGTATCAGCAGGACCTTATCCGTATGAAGGAGTTGCAGGAGGAGTATATTTTCTTAAAACGTGAGAGTATAAACGGCTGGGAGGATGTATTCCGGGCGAAGTAGACGGTGGAACAGAGGATTGCGGATATAGATGCAAAAAAGAAGGAACTATATAAGGAGCATGCCCGTTATAAGTATCAGTATGAAAAGGATGTGGATGTGGAGAAGCTTTATATGGTGGATGTACTGGAGTTTGCAGGAAGTGAGATTTTGTATGCGGAGAGGGGGCAAGGTTACAGACTATGGAACAGTAGAAACTGATGAGCATACAGAGTTATATGACGATGTGGATATTTCTGAGGCGGATTTGCCTGTTATTGATGATATTCTGTCTGAATCAGATGTTGCCGTGACAGATTCGTCTATAACTGAAATTTTACATGAAGAAACAGATATGATTGTAGAAGAAGTTTACTATGATATCAATGAGTTGGAGATAGTAGAGTTGCCTTATGAACCAGCGAATAAACTTATAGAAGCGATAGTTGAAGGTGAAGCAAATTTGCAGACGGTGGAAGCTCTTGATATGCCGAAGAAACGCTGCGAAGCACTTACGGATAAACAGAAGGTGGAATGGCTTGGTATAGCAGGTTGCAGTGTGCGGGAGGCTATTCAGAGATTTATAAGCAAGCTTGATTCCATCGGTGTTGTTTATCAGTATAGTGCTGATATGCTGGATGAATTTATGAAACTGGAGTCTGTGATGGCACAGATGAAGAGGAAGAAAAGATGCGAACAAATCCAAAGAGAATAAAGAAGCAGATAATTTGAACCCATAGCAAAACGGAGTCAAAATAATAGATTTTGCTTCTGTTTTGCTATGGAATATTATGTAAAAAATATGTAAAAAAATCTGGCAAAAATATTGAAATATAACGAATTATATCGTATAATAAAAATGTTTTTGTACAAATTAATTTGATAAAAAAAGAGGGAGAGAGAAGGGGTTATATCACGATTTGTATAAATGAAATATGGGCAAACTTATGGAAACATAAGGACGCAAAGCATGAAGTCTAAGTAATAAAATGTGCACATTTTATTATATTGATGGTTCGGTTGCAATGATTATCATTGCAGCTTTTTTTGTTTTAGAGATATTTTTAGGAAAGGGAAAGATTATGAAGAAAATTTGGACAAAGGCACTGGCATATGTGTTGGCAGTTACCATGTGTTTGAGTGCTGTTAATGTACCTGTATATGCACAGGGGAGTATGGTTACAGAGGTTTCAACGGAAGCGGAAACTATGAGCGAGGCTGTAACAGAAGAGGCAACAGTATCCGGTAACGATGCGGAGCCAACAACAGAGGAAGTTGTGAGTACAGAGGAAGCAACAACTGATGGAAATGATGGTAGCACATGGGATCAGGTGACTACAGAAAATGTTTTTGAAGGCGAAAATTACAAAGTTACATTTACCCTTACATCTAATTGGGATGCAGGATATAATGCAAATGTCAAGCTGGAGAATACCGGAGACAGTACAATTCAGAACTGGTATTTGGGATTTGATTACAATAATTCCATAACCAATATTTGGAATGCAGAAGTATCTTCAAATGAAGGTGACGAATACGTTGTTAAGAATGTTGGCTGGAATCAAGATATAGCTGCCGGTAACAGTATTGAATTCGGTTTATCCGGTGACCATGCGTTCAAAGGATTTCCAGAAAATTATGAATTGCTTGGAACAAGTACGGAAGTTGCAGAAGATGATTATACGATTCAGTATATGGTTGACGGTGATTGGGTAACTGGATTTTATGGTTCAATTTCTGTAACCAATAATACAGATACAGATCTGGAAGATTGGGTATTGGAGTTTGATTTTGACAGAGAAATTACTGAAATTTGGAATGGTGTTATTGAAAAACATGAGGGTAATCATTATGCAGTAAGAAATGCAGAATATAACAGTATCATCGCTCCGGGTGAGAATGTTTCAATTGGAATTAAGGGTTGTGAAGGCAAGTGGGGAGATGAGCCGATTAATTTTGTTTTGTATTCATACAGCAAAGCTGGTAATAATCAATCAATTGATTTAGAATTGGATACTGATAATGATGGTGTGCAGGATTACCTTGAAGACTATTTTGGTACAGATAAAAATAAAACTGATACAGATGGAGATGGTTTATCTGATTTTGTAGAATTATACTCACTTGTATTAGATCCCCTTAATATAGATACGGATGGTAATGGTGTAAACGATGCTGATGAAGATTTAGATGGAGATGGTCTTTCAAATATTTGTGAGTTTACCATTGGAACCAGTATAGTTATAGTTGATACTGATGAGGATGGACTGAATGATAATGTTGAATATAATGTACATGGAACTAATCCGTTATCCAAAGATACAGACGGAGATGGGGCATCTGATTCAAAGGAGATAGAATATGGAACTAATCCGTTAGTATATGAAGATAAATTCGAGGTGTCTTATAAAGCAGGTGGAGAGGATACAGTAGAAGCATCTGTCGACATTGTATTGGATGGTACACAGATAGATTCATTAGCAGTCGAAAAATTTGATGATGAGTTTCTTTTTCCTGTAAATATGCCAGGATATATCGGTGGAGCGTATGATTTTTCTGTAGATGGAACTTTTGATAAAGCGACAATTAAGTTTGAATTTAATGAGGAATTGCTCGAAGATGCTGATTTTGATCCTGTAATATACTATTTTAATGAAGAAAAGCAGTTGTTGGAAGAACTTGATACTACTGTAGTAGGAAATGTTGCGTCTACAGAAGTTACTCACTTTTCTAAATATATTTTGCTCAATAGAAAAGTATATCAGAATTCTTTTGAGTGGCAGGATGTATGGAATACAACTGGATTTTCAGGAGTAGAAGCTATACTTGTTATTGATGATTCGGGTAGTATGGTGTCAAATGACCGATATAATCAGAGATTAACCGTTGCTCAGAATTTGATTGATAATCTTCCGGAAAACAGTAAGGTTGGAGTTGTTAAATTTACAAGCTCCACCACTAAACTGACAACAAGTTTGACATCTGATAAGGAAACTGCAAAATCATATTTAACAACTAGTTATTTCCGTTCATCAGGCGGAACAAGTATGTATACTGCAATTAATAGTTCGTTTTCAATGTTTGAAGCTACTGATGATAATATTTTAAAAATGATGATAGTGTTGAGTGATGGAGCTACATCTTATACCTACCTTCATTCGTCTGTAGTTACTACAGCTAATAATAACGGCGTAAAAATATACACTGTAGGTTTAGGCAGTTCCAGCTCGAGTTATTTTACGCAATATTTAAAACCGTTAGCGAATAATACTGGTGGAGCATTTTATTTAGCATCAGATGCATCTCAATTAGAAGATATCTATAAGGATATTAATAAAAAGATAGATATTGAAACTGATAGTGATAATGATGGAATTGCAGATTATTATGAAGAAAATATGGTTATGTTTAATGGTGTAACCATAAAATTAGATAAGAATAATCCTGATAGTGATGGTGATGGATTACTTGATGGGGAAGAAGTGGCAGAATTAAACTATCAATATAATGCAGATAAAACACAGGTCATTGTGACAGGAAAATTATTATCAAATCCATTGGAGGAAGATACAGATGGAGATGGTATTTCTGATGAGGAAGAACTTGTCATAGGAACAGATCCTAAAGATGATGATACAGATAATGATGGATTGAAAGATGGTTTTGAATATACATACTGGTACGATCCATTAGAAAAGGATGTTGATGGAGATGGTCGTTCTGATTTGAAAGAATATCAGGATGGAACGGATCCATATATGTATAATAAGGATTGGTATGAGTATGCATGGGACTTTATATGCGGTTTCGTTGCAGGTGATTTTATTGCTGATACGGATAGTTTGCCGACCATAATGGGGCAAATTACAAGCAGCTTCATACCATTTGTAGATATTAGAGATGTAGTAGGTAATTGTGTAAATGGTGATTATGCATTTGCAGGTTTAAGTGCTTTGGGACTTGCACCGGTTGTAGGTGATGGTGCTAAAACAGCAGGAAAAATAGGTAAGTTTGTAGTAAAGAATATTGATGATATTCCAAAGATTGCAGGTTTGTTGGAATTTTTAAGCAAAAATTTTCCAGATGCTATAAAAGTATTAAACAAGAGTGATGATTTTGTTGATGCTGCGAAACAATTATCGAAGTTGGATAATATAAAACTTACAAAAAAGCAGGCAAAAGTAATAACAGAAGCATTTGAGAATGCAGGCTTATCGCATTATTTGATAAAAACAAGTAATAGTTTGGATTTAAAGGATACAGTAAATATTGGTTCTGAGGTATGGGAACAAGGTGCTATCAAGCGTGGTAATGATATAGATGAATTCCTTAATGGACATTTAGCTGGAACAGGCTTAGGTAAAAACTTTCCTGTAGCTGATAGGCTGTTAAAAGATGAAAGGATACTTGTAAGCACAAAGAGTTTGGATATAGCAACTCAGAGTTATCAAAATCCAAATACTCTTAAGAATATGCTCAATAAATATGGGGATTCGTTAAAAAATATTGAAAAGAATTATTTTGATGATGGTGTTTTGGAATGGGGTGGAACAACATTAAAGACTAGCCAGTATGATAAAAAAGCACTTGAAATAGTACTTCCAGATGTAATTATTTCGGAAGATGCTCTCAAAGTACTAAATGATTTTCAGACATCTATGGCAAAAGACGGCATAGAAGTTTGGTATCGTATTGTCAAATAGGAAAGGAGAGTTTTATGTTAGTTCATTCATATCCTTTACTTTTGTCACTTTATAAAGGCGAGGGACGTATATTAATTGTTCCGCTAATTGATCATGTTGCTGGTTATTCCATTGATGCGGAGTGGTATGAAAACATTTCTGATACAGACAATGCTAAAAATGTAGGGAATGGAGTACTTCGTGCAGTTGCCTATATTAGAAATAGTCCATTGTCTTCGTTGACACCTAAGGAAAGAGAAGACAATGCAGCGTGGAAGAAGAATACCCGATTTAAGAGTAAAGTTACATTTTGGAAGAATAACCACTATGTACGAATAAAAATAACGGAAGATAATCAATATATTATTCATTCAATGAAAAAATCTGAAAAACGTCAAGGTGCATACAATGAAATTATTAAAGAAGTTGTATTGCCTATTGAATCGAGTGCAGAAAAAATAGGAGAAGCGGTGATTGATGTTTTTGAGGCGTCTGAAAAGTTTTATGTGAACAGTAAAACACATAAGATAGAAAATAAAAAAGAGATTTTACTTTTAGACGGTAAAAAAATAATTATTGAATTGCCTTGGAATGATAAGTGGATGGATTATCAAGATGATGGAAGTGCGGAAGTTTATCAAAACTATAAATATCTTTCAAATGATGGAGAGGTATTAGCAGATATATTTTGGAGTCTTGCACCAGAGTTGGATTGTGAATTAAGTAGGGAAAATATTTTTACTTCTTGGCAAGATAATTATGGAAAAGCAATTTGTTTTGAATGTAAGCCGATGATAGATAGTGTCTATACAATGCGTGCGGAAATGAAAACGGTAGATTTGTATAAAGTATCGTATTATGTTCAGACGGCAGAGGATTTGTTGCTAGAATGTGGATTGCAGGTGCATACGAAAAATATGTCTGATAAGCAAACAGAACAATTTGTAAAGTTATTTGAAAAACTTATTAAAAATAGTAAATTCAAATAATTTAAGGTGTATTTTATCTTATACTATTCTTTTAAAACTTAATAAGAGATTTAACAAGGCGGACTATTATGGTCCGCCGATTTTCTTGGTAAGGCAAATTTACCTACATTTACTCTCATCCAGCCAAGCCTGAAATTCCTTAAGGGAAATCTGCCCATCTTCACACAACTTACGTTTCTCACGGGCTGTTTTGCTCCATTCGGTAAATTCCTTTTTGGAAATATACATAGTGCGTTTTCTGGAGTCCATCCGGCGGTATGCTTTTGTGTACGCCTGATGGATTTTGTCATTTTCGTGCTTTTTGGCAAAGGTGTTGATGGCACCGACTTCTTTGCAGGTTTTGCCACTGGTGGTATCAATACGCTCACAGTATTCGCTGTCAGACCTGCCGGAAGGAATGAAGAACCTGCCACAGTTTTTGCACTGCTTGTACAGTACATTTCCCTTGGCAAGGTACATAAATTCATAGAACACTTTTACCTTACGGAGCATGAGAATTCAAGTATTTTACTTATATTGAGTAGTTGGGGAAAGGAAGAATCGAAAGTCTTACACGAAATGTTGTTATTGAACTTATTAATCAGATTCGTGTATATGAAGATAAGAGGATTGAGATAATATTTCGATATTCTGATAAATATGTTGAGTTGGTGAGTCTCATTAAAAGTACAAGAAATAGTCAGGCTGATAAAGATAAACAGTCATTACAGGGGGTGTCATAATGGCAAGAAAAAGCAGAGTAGTAAATGCCATTGTTGATAAATCCTCTATTAACAATGGCGTATATAAAAAACAAAAAGGCTGATCAAGAGACTGGTATCCCGATGGTAAAAAATCAGGCTGGAACACAAGCATGATAGCAAAAATTAATCGGGATGAAAGATATGCAGGACATATGGTCTACCATAAGAAAGTGTATGAAGCATTTGATTCAAAACATCAGATAGATGTTGATAAGTCTGAATGGATAGTGGTAAGGAATATGCATGAAGGAATTGTAACACAGGAAGAATTTGATATGGCAAATGCCAATATGCAGAAATCCTCCAGAGGGAAGCGGGGTAATCCGGCAAATAAGAAAAAAATTTTTTTGTCCCATGCTTGACATGAGCTGAAGGTAATGGAAGGACTCAGAGAATATACATTGAGCAGATATGCTTGAACAATGGTAGATTTGAAATTGATTTTACCGATGTTTCAAAAGAAGAGATGATAGCCGCCAGTGTCAGATCGGCAAATGCCAGCAACGATATGTTGGAAGAACTGATTAGTAGTTGTCTTGTTGAAAAATAGTTTTAGAGAAGAATGTTCTGCTTTGAGTGTAAAAATTGATTTATGAATTGACGATGAGTTAACAACAGACTAACAATGATATACATACGTATGTACTGGCATACACGAGTAGAATTGTTTTGCATCAGTTATTCCGGGGATGCAGCATGAAATATTTAAGGATTCATGATATGTATAAAAGTGATTGAAGTAAAGATGTAGTATGAGACTTTTTATGATTATTGGTTTATATGTGGGCTACAAGGGTGCAACCATTGCCCAGTTAGTGGCGGTTTGGCTGAAAAAAGAGAATACAAAGACCTGCCCGGAAGAAACCTCGTAAAGTATCGCAAAATATCGTATCACAGTGGTATAAAGTGGTAAGAAAATAAGAGACGGCAAATCGTCAACAAGTTGTTGGCAATTTGCCGCCTTTAGTTGTATGTTTTAGTGTAATGTAACAGTAGTATAACCCATAATGAGTGGATTTATGCCACAGTAAACAACCGAACTTTAGCAGTTATGTGTGATTCAGAGAGTTCATATTTAAGTGAACCATTGTAATAATGAACCGTTTCTTTAACAATTGCTAATCCAAATCCGTGATTTATATTATCAGCTTTTGTGGTTGAAGAAAATTTACTGATATCTATAGGTGCAGATATATTATTAACAACGTCTATAAGCAAAACAGAAGCTTCCAGATATATGTTTAACCAGACGGTACTAAAATTATTCTTGGCACTGTATTCAAGAGCGTTATCCAGAAGATTGTTCAATATACTGCATAAATCATAGTCGTTAATGGTGAGATTGTTTCTTATAGCCCCCTTAGATATGATTTTTATGTCAGGATATTCTGCCTGCTTTTGCATAATAATAGCATTTACAAGAACATTTCCAGTATCAATTATGGAAGGCGTTTTATTTAAAGTGTGCTTTTTAAGAGAATCGATATAGTTTAATGCTTCTTTATAGTTTTCGGATTCCAGTAACTGGGATAAAACATTAACTTGATTTTTGATATCGTGTTTTAGTTTGCGAATTTCTAAGTTTTTCTCTTTGGTTTCGTTATAATAATGCTTTAAAATATTTACATACTGAGTTTGTTTCTGTAGATTTTCATAATTTATATTTCTTTCGGATAAAGAGATAATGTAAGCTAGTATAATTCCTGATGATACAATGCACAGTAAGGCAAATGAATACAAAAAGTAACTATTAATCAGATTCTGGTATAGCTGTGAAATTGATAATATAATACATATAGTACCTGTATATCCGCATATAAAAATTTTATTTTTTAAAGATAAGGAAAAGTGGTATTTTTTCCTGATTTTTATAAAAAGAGCAATTGCCAGCATCAGGATTACTATGGTTTTTATTATATTTTTTTCTTTAACCGTATTCATGCCAACAAATATTGGAAAACCTAAGATTAAATCGCAAATAAGAGCAAGAGCCTGATAGAGTAATGAATCCAAAATATATACAAGGACAAATGAAACGATTTTATTGTACCATTTGTCTGTTAATAAGATAAATACTAACAGCATTTCAAGAAAAAAATCAATAAGTGGAGAAGCTATATTTGGTAGAACGTATAGTAATACAACAGAGAAAAAGAAAATAACAGCACATGTATAAAATTTATATAATGAGGTTTTTATTGTATCTGAGTACAATAAAAAAATAAGTAAAAATTCTATTACGATATCGAAAATTACGGTGTTCAATTGTTCCATATGCTCTCTGCCTTTTCATAAATATTTTGTGCGATCTTAGTCTGAACCTGTTTCTTACGTCTTCGCGCAAGTGGAACAGTAGTATCAGTAGTAAGAATAAGTTCATCAGAATTTAACTTTTTTATGTAATATGAGTTTACGATATATGATTTATGTACTCTTATAAGGGTATCGTTTGTAATGATTTTTTCCAGATCATTCAGTCCTTTTCTGATAAGATGACTGGTTGAGTCACTCATATAAATTGTGGTATAGCTGCCATTTGCCTTCATATAGGTAATATCACGATATGAAAGAGTGATATTATCATTAATTGAGTCTGGAAGAGTCAGATATTTTGCAGCTATTGTTTTATTTATAGTTTTCTTTAGAGTCTTGTTGAAATTCGTTTGATTGATAGGTTTTGTGATAAATCCGTATACATTTTTACCAAAAGAATCGTAGACTATTTCGTTATGACTGGTAATAAAAATAATAATGGTATTTTTGTTTGAAGCTTCAAACTGTTCTTTAATTGACTGTCCGGAAGTGCCTGGCAATTCTTCGTCTAGTAACAAAATATCAATATTGCTCTGGTATTTAAGTACATCTTCGCCAGATGAAAATATATGGTATTCAAAATTAAAATTTATATCGTTCTCCAAAAGTTTACAACAATTAAGAATTTGATTCTGCCAGTATTTTTCATCATCACAAATGGCAATAGCATATTTTGTAGGGCTCATAGTGTTCCTCTTTTATAATTATGACCGTTAATAACAATTTCAAACCGATAATAACATATATGTTGCTTGTAGACAATCCCTTGGTGAATAATAAGATTGTCACAAAGGAGGCGAAACATAATGGTTACGTATGGATTGGAAAATCTGGCACAGTGGATATGGACATTTTTTAATAAGAGATAAGAAATGGGTAATTATAATATTTAAATGGGAAAGAATATTTAGTTTAGTAGGTAGTGATTTTGTATGTAACAGCTTTTACATAGAGTCAGAAGTGGTTGCAAACACTTCTGACAACAATACTATAAAAAATCAGAAAGGAAGTGAATTATGAATAGCATAAATATTTATGAAAACAAAACACTGAAACTCCAAAACGTCATAGTCCGTAGGCTTGATCTTGAATCAGATGATCAAAATCTTTTTGATTCTGAAATTAACAAAATAAGTACATACATACAGACGCATGGAGCAAACCAGATCGGACCGTTAATTCAATATTCAAAGGTTGAGCTGGATGAAAATAATGAGCCTGATATCAACATGCAGTTTATGCTCCAGGCGAACAACTTTATCCACAACGTAGAGCAGCCATATAGGATGGAGTCTCTGCTGCGTGTAAAAAACTGTCTGTATGCCAGATATAACGGACCGGATGATAAGCTGAAGTTCGCTTATGATAAGCTTGGGGTGTATGCATTTGAGAATGATATTGAGTTGGATGGCTGCAATTATACGATCTACGTGGACAGAAACGAAGAAGAAGAGACAATGGTTGCAGATGTATTCATGCCTGTAAAGGAATAAAAGTGTTATGAGCAGAAGAGGATGTAATCATGATTTACATAAAGTTATGTCTGATTGCAAACAGACATGGCAGAAAAATATTGTTTAGAAGAAAGAAACAGGAGGACACAAAATGGAATTATGTTACGATGGAGCACTGGTGCTCCCAAGCAGTTATGCTGTAATGGATGAAGAGGAAATGACATATTTAGAAGGTGGTAAGGAAATTGCAAATCTTAGCAAAAAGCAATGCATAAATGGACTTTGTGCAATTGGATTATCTCCACAAGTGGCAATTGCAGGAGCTTTGACGTATACGTTAGCTAAATGTCTGATTAATAAGGTAAGTAAATTTGGCGGGTTAGCAACTGCTGTTGTTGCAGGTATACTTACATGGGCAGCAGGACAGGTTATAGCGTTTGGAAAGGGCTTGGCTAGAGGAGCACTAAATAATGGGGTGAGAGTGTCATGGAACTGGAATCCTTTTAAGGAGGCTGTTGGAATAGGAATTACGGTAAAATACTAATTGTCGTGAGAGCACTTGTACTGTGTTTTATAAATGAAATTGGAGATGGATAGAAGTGTTGGGAATGATATTAATAATATCAGACGTAGTCTATTATGCAGGAATATTTATATTATATAAACTTATTTGTGAAGATGATTTTAACTATTTAGTGCTTATATCGTTTATTTTTCTACTGGTAGGACTTTTAGGAGCATCAGTATCAAATTTCCTTAAAGACAAAGAATATATTTCATTACACAGTAAGTGCGTAGAGGTAAATGTAATAATTAAACAGCTCTTGATAGGAATATCATTTATTGGTGCACAAATTGATAGTGTTGTGTTTAAGTATGCTCTTATTGGTTTTAGTATGATTGGGATAATAGTAACAATTCTGATTTGTAAAGAGTTATATGGAAAGCATATAAAGTTGATAGATTTCATTGATACGTACGAAAAAGCAGATGATTGCCGTATAAAGGAAATGAATAAATGGCTATTGGCAAATGGAATTATTACGTGTATGTTTATGAACACAACTAATACAAAAACAGAATACGCGTTAATGTGTATAATCATTTTGATATATATGATTTTGTTTATAAGGTACAATAATGATAGAATAGGAGGCGTTAATTGTGCAATTGCTGTAATATTTGAATTTATTATAGTATTATCAGTGTTGTATGAATGGAATCTAATAACATGTGCTATTTTTGGATATTATTATCTTTGGATGATAAAAATAAGGAAAAATATGTGATATGGTGATTTTTATATCATGTATTTTAGTATATGTTCGGTGTGCAGATACTAATATCTACACATCGAATATAGGAGAGGAGAGCTGGATGGCTGCAATTATACGATCTACGTAGACAGAAACGAAGAAGAATAGACAATGGTTGCAGAGGTATTCATGCCTGTAAAGGAATAAAAGCGTTATGAGCAGAAGAGTTAAGAGTTTAGATGAAATAAGGGAATCAAGAATACTGTTTGATAAGAATCCACCGGCATTCGGCTATATACTTATAACAGTTGTAGCCGTTTTTCTTATTGTGGCAGTAGTATGGAGTATAAAAACACCAAAGGTGTATACCATACAGGCACAGGGAACTGTGACGAATGATGAGTCAAATTATGTCATGTGCAGCTATACGGGAGAGATTCTTGACAGCAACATGGAAGAGGGCGCACTTGTGGAAGCCGGGGATGTGCTTTTTACAATTAAAAGCACTGATTATGATCTGCAGCAGACACAGCTTGAAGACAACAGAAAATCATATGAAGAACAGATATCACAGTATAGTCTTCTTATAAAATCAATAAAAGACGATACCAATTATTTTGACGAGACAAAAGCGGATGACGGTCTGTACTGGAGCCTTTTTGAAACCTACAAATCACAGGTGGAACAGAATAAGGTTGATGTGTCAACGTATCAGGCATATGGATATACTGATGAGCAGATACAGGCACAGCTTGAAACTAATCAGGGTAAGATTGATGAAGTATATTATTCTGCCATACAATCTGCCGAGACAAAGATTGAAGAGGCGAATCTGCAAATTGCATCAATAGATGCACAGCTTGCAGCGGTGACAAGTGGGCAGGATGCTTATGAGGTAAAAGCTACCACATCAGGAGTTCTGCATATGCTGGGAAATTATAAGAGTGGAATGGTTGTACAGACAACGACAACTGTGGCAACAATCACACCGGAAAATTCGCAGAGATATCTCGAAGCATATGTTTCCACATCTGATATGGCCAGAATGCATGAGGGAGACAGAGTGCAGGTGGTTATGGACGGTCTGTCACAGAATGTCTATGGGACGATAAGCGGAAGCGTATCACGGATAGACAGCAATGTCACTACACAGGAAGGGCAGGATGGAGCGACAAGCCAGGCATTTAAAGTGATGATAGTGCTAGACCAGGATTATGTGCTGAGCCGTGAGGGAGACAAGGTAGACGTGACTAACGGCATGACGGCGGCTGCAAGAATACAGTATGATAAAGTCACATATTTTAACTATGTGCTTGAGAAACTCGGAATAAAAACCGGAAAATGACATGGGATAAGGTTATGAAGTTAAGAAACAGAATAAGAATATTTGCAGTTATATTTATACTGGCTTTGGGAATGGAGTACTTACCGATGGCGGTATATGCTGCAGAAGTGACAGCGGAAGAAAGCGATATGGCAAATGATGCAGAACCGGATATGGATGAAACACCGGAACCGGACAATGCATCGGAAACGGACAAGGAAGACAAAACAGACGTACAGGATACGGGACAGAATATACCGGTAACGGATATCGAGATATCAGATCATGAGGAGGAAGTGGAAGTAGGAAAGACAATAAACCTTACAGCCACAGCACTTCCGGCGAATGCCACGGAAAGCACGATAACATTCCGTTCATCTGATATAAATATAGCAACTGTGACTTCAGCAGGTGAAGTAAAGGGTATCTCAAAAGGATATGTTACCATATATGTATCTGCCGGAAGTATAATAAAAGAGGTAAATCTGACAGTAAAAGTAAAAACAACCGGAATAAATATAAACAAAGAATATCTCGTAATGAAGCCGGGAACGGCATTTAAACTGAGCGTATCTGTGTTTCCGGCAGAGGCAGAGCAGGCGGTTTCATACAAATCAACCAACACATCAGTTGCAGCAGTATCGGGCAGTGGTGTGGTAACGGCAAAACAGACAGGTTCAGCTACAATAATAGTTTCAAATGGGGATTTGTCGGGCGCAGTGTCGGTAATCGTAAACAGAGATACGGAAAGTTCTGTGGCTGAACCTGAGGCAGCAGATAGTACAGACGCAGAAAATACAAGTGAACAGATATTTGATGAAAATATGGATGTATCCGAAATACCTGTAATAAGTGAACAGATGCTATATGAACTGTACACAGCAGGCAGAACGATGAAAGTGACCGGAGACGGCTACAGCATCGTAATAGACGGAAAGAAGATAATAAATTATAAAAATGAACTTAATACGGATATAGAACTCGAAAGGGCAGGAGACTGCATAAAATTCAATCTAAACGATGGAGAGTATCTGTGCGGAGAAGTGACACTGCACATAGATGATGTAAAAGGAAAATATCTGTATCTATATAATAACGAAAAGCATAAATACGAACTTGTGAGTACAGAGGACATGAGCGGGCTTAATTTAAGCACACCAGGAAAGTATATGATCACGGCAAAGCCCATCAGAGAGGGCAACGCAGCGGTCAGATATATACTGATTGCAGGTGGAATCGGCATAATTGCAGGAATTGCTGTGTATGTGGCGGTAAAGAGAAGATACTGGTTCTGGTAAAGGTGTATGTAATCATGATTTACATAAAGTCATGCCCAGTTGCAAACAGACATGGCAGAAAAATAATGTTTAGAAGAGAAAATTAATATATAGCGAACAGGAAGGGACACAATGCGATACACATTTATAAAGCAGCATGATGCAACAGACTGTGCAGCGGCATGCATGGGTATGGTCTGTCTGCATTACAGAAAAGAAACCACTATAACAAAATTAAGGGATCTTATGGGAACTGACCTGAAAGGGACAAATCTCATAGGTCTGTCAAAATGTGCAGAGCAGCTTGGCTTTAACTGTCAGGCGGTTAAGGTTGACAGGGAAGGATTCCTTAGCAGATATACACTTCCGGCGATTGCAAATGTTATTACTAAAGAGGGAATGTCGCATTTTGTTGTTGTTTTCAGGATAACGAAAAAGTATGTGATAGTGGGAGATCCGGCGAAGGATATAGAGAGAATTTCAATAGATGATTTCTATAAGAAATTTACAGGTGCGATGCTGCTGTTAAAACCAAACAGCGAATTTGAACGTGAGAAGATTAAGGGAACAAAGCTGTTTGACAGGTACATAAAGCTGCTTCTTCCACAGAAAAAGCTTTTTATATATGCACTTGTGGCATCACTTCTTGTAACTCTTCTTGGGATTTTATCATCACTTTTCAACAACATAATATATGATGAGATACTGCCTTACCGGCAGAAGGATGTTTTAAAGATCATGCTTGCAGTATTCTTAGGAATTTCACTGACCTCGACATTTGTCAGCTTTGTAAGACAGTGGATACTTATACACCTGTCAATAAAGATAGATATTCCTCTTATGCTGGGATATTTTGAACACATATACAAGCTGCCGATGAAATTCTTTGCAAGCCGTAAAACAGGTGACATTACGACACGTTTCTCAGATGCATTTACCATAAAGGATATTTTTACAAATATAGCATTATCGCTTATCATGGATATATCAATGGCTCTTATCACAGGTGTGATACTGTTTCAGATGAACCCAAAGCTTTTTGCGATAATTGTAATGATGACAATCATAAGTATAGTGCTGGTATTTATATTTAAACAGCCTTATAAGAAGATAAATGAGGAGCAGATGCAGCAGTCATCAATACTCAATTCAGAGATAATAGAAGGATTGCGCGCGGTTGAGACAATAAAAGGAAATGCGAACGAGGACATCGAACTGGAAAGTATAGAACGCGAATACATAAAGTCACTTAGGATAAGTTATAAAGAGGGAATGCTTTCAAATGTGCAGGGAACCATATCAAGTGTCATATCAGGAGCAGGGAATCTCGTAATGCTGTATGTCGGCATTATGCAGGTGATAAACAACAGCCTGACACTTGGAAGTTATATGGCGTTTATGACTCTGGCTGGATATTTCATGGATCCAATCGGCAATCTTGTAAGTCTGCAGCTATCAATACAGGAGGCAAACATTTCCATGAAGAGACTGTCTGAGATCATGGATTATGAAAGAGAGCAGCAGAGTGAAAGACAGTATCAGGAAATAACACAGATTGATGGTGATATAAAGCTTAATCATGTCACATTCGGCTATGGAAACCGAAAACCTGCGCTGGATGATGTGAGTTTTACGATAGAAAAAGGGCAGAAAGTTGCACTTGTAGGCGCAAGCGGAAGCGGAAAGTCTACGATAGCTAAGCTGCTGCTTAAATATTATGAGCCACAGTCTGGTGACATAACAATAGATGGCATGGATATCTCGGAATACAGAAATGACGATATCCGGCGTGCTGTATCCTATGTACCGCAGAACATAGAGCTTTTTTCAAAAAGCATATATGATAATATAAGGGTTACAAGACAGAGTGCGACTCTTGATGAGGTCAGGGAGGCAGCAAAAGCGGCCGATGCACATGAATTTATCAAGAGACTTCCGATGCAGTATTACACATATCTCGAAGAAGCCGGAAATGGACTAAGCGGTGGTGAAAAACAGCGAATTGCGCTTGCAAGGGCATTTCTTAAGGAAAACCAGTTTTATATCATGGATGAATCTACCAGCAATCTGGATTTTGCAACAGAAAATATCATTTTTGATATGATATACAATAAATTCAGAAAAAAGACCATGCTTATTATTGCGCACAGGCTTGCAACAGTAAAAAACTGTGACAAAATAATAGTCATGGACAAAGGAAAGATAATAGAACAGGGAACACATAAGGAACTGCTGGAAAAGAAAGGGCAGTATTATAGACTGTGGGAAATGCAGCAGGGGAATTTTGTTATCAAAGAAGATTCAGATAAGGATGAACAGTTTGCTGAGAACTTTGATAATGATGATGAGGGTGTAATGAGCTACACTTAGATGATTAATTTTTGTATGTAAAAGCTTTTACATAGAGTCATGACTGTCTGCAGACGGAAATGGCAAAAATAAAACAAAGAAAAAGGAGGTACACATATATGGATATGTGTTACGATGGAGCACTGGTGCTCCCAAGCAGTTATGCTGTAATGGATGAAGAGGAAATGTGCTATACGGAAGGAGGTGGGATTAAAGTAAAGACATTTGCTGTACTATTTGACGTGGGAGTTTGTATTTTACCAGTTATCGGTGAATTATCTCAATCTTTTAAATGTGGGAGAACTGTCAAAATTGCATGTAATCTATTGGGAATTACTAAAGCATTTTTAAGAAATTCTTTGATTACAATATGCAAACATGCAGGAGCAACATTAACAAAAACAATGGCTAATTCAATAGTGAATATTATATGGGCTTGTTCAGGAGGAAGTTTGGGAATGTGCATTGGCAATTTTATTGACAGAAGAGATTCTCATAAAAATAACGGAATAGTGTTTGGTTGATTGAAAAGTATGAGGTATTATATGGAAACGATAAAAATACAGCACTTATTTGGTAGATTTTCTATATTTTTCTTGGTGTTAATTGTGGTAGTATTTGCTGAGGAATATTCAATTAATAGGTTGTGCTTGAATATAAATGGATTTCCATTTATTTTTATGAATGCACTTATGATTGTAGGAATAGCATATATTTATCAAAAAGCAACAAGGAAATTATTCATAAAGGAATTTGAGTATGAGATATATGAAGATTTCTTCTATATTAATGGGAATAAATATGAATATCAAGATGTAATAAAATGTGAAATTCATTATTTCGATTATTTTTTTATAAATGTATTGTGTTTGCATATAGACATGAAAAACACCTCTAAAAGCACCATTTTGTTATATTCAGAAGACTTGGATGAAGGAATAGACTGTAAAGACATTCAATTGTTTAAGTTTTATGAATCAGTTAGCAAACATTTGAGAATCAGCTAACTATTGACAGATAGGGTTGAAAGAAAATAATAGGCTTGCTAGGATATAATTAGTGAGCCTATTATTTAATGTGGTGTTTTCGCAGGAGTAATATACAGCGGAACACATAAAAACTGTCTGAGGATTATTTTAGAAATTCCGAATCCGACGGATTATATGAACATTGTTTCGTATTATGCCGGGGATTGTATTCTGAAAATATTGTTCTCATCGTATAGAAATCTCCTTATTATTCAATCAGTTCACCATATCACTTTTATTTTGTGTTATACTGTTTATGGATTTTTCATGGATTACTTAGTTGGGAGTATGTCATATATTTCATTTTGCGTTACTAACTTCTTATTTGAAAAATAGTAAAATATGTAGGAAGTAATAAGATGCTACATAATGGAGAGAAAAATTATGATACGAGAAATTGAGAATAGAAGAAGTATAAGAAAAAACAACCCATGAACTAATGCCTGAATGGGCATTTGCCATACCGGATGCTGAGAATACAGTCAGAATCATGCAGGAGGCTCCCTGCCTCATAGCAGTGCTCAATACTAATCAGCACACGCCATTTGCAAGTATTGAAAATGAGAAACGAATCGTTGAAATTTGTGATTCACTGTCCATAGGTGCGGCAATTGAAAATATGATTCTGACGGCAACGGGATATGGATTAGGTACCTTATGGATTGCCAATACCTGCTTTGCCTATAATGAGTTGATGGATTTTATCGGAACAGACAGCCAGGTGACAGGAATTGTTGCGGTTGGCTTTGCCGATGAAGCTCCGGCTAAAAGACCAAGGAAACCATTGGAAGAAATTGTTGAGTACAGATAGGAAAATCGGATTGATCAAAATCTTTAATATAATGTGTTTGTCATTTGAAAATAAGAAAATACTTAAAAATTAGTTATATAAATACTGCACATGATTTTGGAAAAGTGTGACAGTGTCTCACCAATTCATAACTAAATCAGATGTATTAGTGAATAATCTTTCATTTTCGCATATTCGAGAAATAATGGTGTTGGAGCTAATTCGCGTGTCCACTGTTATGGGTATATTATATATGCAGGGGTTGCATTTAGACATTTTGTTGAAAAAAATAAGGGATTATCATATGGAAGAATGTTGAGTAAAGCAGGTGGAACTTTATTGAGATTTATCAAAGCGGTTCCATGGCAGGTAAAGGTGACTATAGGAGTATGCACAGCAGCAACTCTGTATGCGTCAGGAGCATACGATTTATTTTAAAATATTGTATGTTTATAAGGCAATAAATATTTAAGGATAGACAGAAAAGGAAAAGTAGTCTCAATAAATTATTTTATATGAGACTACTTTTGTACAAAACAACAATGAAAAAAACATATAAAGTTACGATAATGGTATATGCCATAATATTTATAATAGGATATCTCGGTGGGTTTAAATACATGAATATTGTATTAAACCATTATATAGAATATAGCGACTATATAATGTATGCTTTAATCTTTTTTTTATCAATAGGTATATTTTACCCATTTTTGAGGGAAGGATTTAAAACCTTTGATAAAGAGATTTTAAATGAAATTAGTACAGTATTTTTAATAATAGCATTTTTGTCAGTATTAATTCAAGTTTTGCTGGGAGAAGGAGAAGAGAAGGCGTTATCGGCTAGTATTATAATTAAAATTATAATATTTTCACCAGTATTAGAAGAATTATTTAATCGATGTGCAGTTATTACTATTTTAAAAACTATATTAAAGGCAGATAATGTTGTTTATATGTTAATAAGTGCAGTTATATTTGCAATGTTTCACATAAATAGCTTAAAACAGAGTGGATTTATGCAGGAAATAAGCAATTTATTAATATATTTCATACTTGGAATGGGATGTGCATATGTATATTTACGCACAAATAATATCGTATCAGCAATCGTACTGCATATGTTTTGGAATGTGTCTATAGTTGGTGGTATAATAAGTGACATTGCACCTAGATGATTAATTTTTGTATATAAAAGCTTTGCATAGAGTCAGGACTGTCTGCAGACGGGAATGGCAAAAATAAAACAAAGAGAAGAGGAGGTACACATATATGGATATGTGTTATGATGGAACACTGTCAACTGCTTTTGGGTTATCTAGCTGGCTTTTTACTGAAGGTGAAAAACACGGTGGAATGTATATTGGATTTGATTCAAAAAAGAAAAAATAGTTTGGGGATATGGTAGATATTAGGGGTGAAGAGTGAAAAAATATACCGTACATTTTATTATATGGGGACTAGGTATAATTAGTTACTATATATTAGACAAGACAACGGCCGGAGATGAGTTTCAGAATATTAGCTTATTATTAATTGGATGTTTGATGTTTTATGCAGTGTATTATATTTCTATGATATCAGAAATCAAGAAAATTGACTGTGAATTGAATGAATCGGGAATATTTGGCGGACGCGGCATGGGGATTTTAATAAACATGTTTAGCTTGCAGTATATATTTGAACTTTATAAGAAACCATTAGTTTGCATTGTTCTTATAGTAGTTTCTGTTATTGTGCTCATACTATCACGTAAATATATAAAATCTTTTTGGACAAAAAATATATGGAGTAGACAATTTTTACTTATTTTTATTGCATTTAATGTATTGGCGAGTTCTATAGGCAGTGTTCTTGGTTATAAGTGGGATGATATTTTGTTGGTTAATGTAGAAAATGTATCAAACGTAACAAAATTGATTCTTATAATATTTTATATTGTGATTTTTAAAAATACAGAGTTGCCAAACAGTTTTTTTATAAGATTTGCTTCTAAAAATGAGGCTTTGTTAGACAGAAGAAATTAGAAAATAAGCTTTTAATATATAGCATACGAAAGGGACACAATGCGATACACATTTATAAAGCAGCATGATGCAACAGACTGTGCA